>ENA-UOOA01001108-UOOA01001108.1-human-gut-metagenome-genome-assembly--contig:-P61old-NODE-1108-length-46509-cov-8.157791_pt1 | contig 46509 bp, 36 predicted proteins | sample MGYA00242467_ERZ724014 | MGnify/ENA metagenome assembly ERZ724014 | reverse complement strand
CTGTTACGGACAAAGTTTGGCTCCGCCTTTTTGGCTAATTGTTAGGACACGTCTGATGATCACTCATAATTGAGTAATATAGCACGACTTTTATTCTTTGCGACCCAGAGGGTCGGGGAATTTACCCCCTTCGATTAAACAAAACGTCGGCTTTTTCGCTCATGGAGACTTGAAAAAGAGAAGTCAGAAAACTAAATGGCAACTCTGAAAAATCTCATTCGGAGATTTTCAGACATGAATAAACGGAATTTCTTTCAAAAAACTATTGATAGAGGTTCCCTTAAGGATATACTTTACATCCCCCCAAAATTTATTCTTATCCTGAGAATTCAACAGGATAAAAATCATGAGATTTGCCATCGTACATAATGATTATGGGAATTTTTCCGGGGAAGAAGCGGTTGTCAGGGACCATATCAACCTGCTCTCTTCCAATGGATGCGAAGTGGTTTCGTTCCGACGATCCTCCAGAGAACTGCATGGTCTGATCGGTGCGGCGAAAGTTTTTTTTCCGGCATCTGGAATCCGGTCACTCAAAAGTATTTTGCTCGTTTCCTAGATCGGGAACGACCGGATATTGTTCATATTCACAATCTCTATCCATTAATTAATCCCTGCACTCTCCCGGAAGCAAAAAGGCGCAGGATACCTGTTGTCATGACCGTTCATAACTTCCGCCTTCTCTGTCCAAATGGACTTTTTACCATCCATAATCAAATCTGTGAAGAATGTACCATTCAAAAAAGCATCCTTCCCTGCCTCAAACGAAACTGTCTGCATTCCCCGTTGAAAACACTCGGTTACGCTCTGCGAACCGCATGTACTCAGAAAAACAGGTGGTTTCTTAATTGTGTGGATCGTTTTCTCTGCCTGACGGAATTTCAAAAAAGAAAACTCATTTTCTATGGAATTCCGGAAGAAAAATGCAGGGTCGTCCCCAATTTCATCAGTCCTTCATGGATGGATCAAGCAAGTCATGTTTCGCAGGGACAGGGAATACTATGTTGCTTATGCAGGACGACTAAGTGAAGAAAAGGGAATTGATCTCCTTCTGAATGCCGCGAAAAAATTGCCGGAAATTCCCTTTCTCCTTGCTGGAAACGGCGCGGAACAATACAGGGAAAATGCACCGGCAAATGTCCAGTTTACCGGATATCTGACAGGAAACATCCTTTTTGAATTCATGCGGAATGCAAGACTTCAAATCATGGCAAGCCGCAGCTATGAAAATTTTCCGACCTCTCTACTTCAGGGAATGGCTCTTGGTATTCCCGCTCTGGTTCCTAATTTGGGAGGAATGCCGGAGATCATCCGTGGCGCCGGCGAAAGTTGCGAATTCGAGCACCTTGTCGATTCCCTGCAATCGTTGTATTATGATCCGGAACGCTTGAAGACCTATCGGGAAGGAGCGTTTCGACGCACTCAGGATTTCTCTCCGGAAGTCTGCCGAAAGCTGCTGTTCCAAAACTATCAGGAGTGTCTGAATGAGAAAAATACAGAAGGAATCGTCAAATGAAACGAGTTTTCCTGCCATCTGTCAGCCTCCAAATCATTGATGAATCCTATGATTCAATCCTGAAACAATGGGATTGCAACCTGAAAGAATCTCATGGAGGATTTGCGGTTTTTCTGGAAGCAAATCTGCTTTCCTTGTGTTTGAAAAACAGTGAGGTCCGCTTATGCATTCAAACCGCGGACTGGATCTTTCCAGATGGCGTAGCCGTTAGCCGCCTTGCGGAACTTCAAGGAGGACATCCTGTGGAACGGATCTCCGGCCCCACCTTTTTTCTGAAAGCTCTCGACTATGGCCAGGAACGAAACTGGAAACATTTTTTATATGGCAGAACCCCGGAATCCCTGTGCGTTCTGACTGAAAAACTGAAACAGAAGTTCCCTCGAATTCAAATTGTCGGAAGTTACGCCCCTCCGTTCCGTCCTCTGTCACCGGAAGAGGATGCCGATGTCAAGCTACAAATCAACGCTTCCCACGCTGATTTCCTATGGGTCGGGCTGAGCGGTCCCAAACAGGAACTCTGGATCCACGCACATCAGAAAGAGTTGGCTGTACCGTTCCTGCTGGGCGTTGGAGCCGCCTTTGATTTTCACTCAGGAAGACGGTCATGGGCTCCTTCATTCATTCGAGAAATCGGAATGGAGTGGTTATGGCGCGCGTGTTCCGGCGGTAGAAAAACCTTCATCCGAAATCTCCGCTGCGTCAGTACGGTTGCCTTTCATCTTGCCCAAGAGTGGATTCGGCTGAAAATTCAAACGGGAAAAAACAGCGTGTCCTCTTTGTCTCAAAACAAATAACCCCATTCTGCTTTCTCTTTCCTTCCAGGGAAGAACCTACAATCCTGCCGAAAGATTTCGGTGCGTAGCCACATTTGTCTGTCGCATATAGACAAAAAATAAAATAAAAAAGTGATTTATCTCTTGACAATTCATGAATTTTATTTATAATATATAATGTTGAACATATTAATCTTGTTACAAGGAGATGTTATGCTGGAAGCACTGAGAAGCCAAACGTTGGCGGATGGGGTTGAAAATTCATTGCTTGAGTATATTCGCGGCAATAATATGCAGATCGGGGATACTTTGCCGAAGGAAGAAGATTTGGCGGAATCCCTTGGCGTCAGTCGCCATATTGTCCGGGAAGGGATCAGTCGTCTGAAAGCATTGGGGCTAGTGGAATCTCGGAAAAAGCGCGGTATGGTAATGAAACGACCTTGCGCTTTTGAAGGAATGAGAAAACTGACGGAAGCGAATTTGTTTCAAAAACAGGATCGCAAGGAGCTGATTGAGATGCGTGTGGCACTGGAGATAGGAATGACGGATTTCATTTATGCGCATAAGACGCCGGAACGGATCGCGGCACTCCGTAAAGTCGCCGGGGTGCCGGGTTCTTCGGTGCAGGATTGCGAAACGGAAATCAACTTTCATTCCGCGCTGATGGCGTTTGCGGAAAACCGTATGGTCATCCAGTTCCGGGCAATTCTCACCGAAGCGTTTGCCCCGCTGTACGAAGGAGACATGCAGCCGGATTTTGAGCGGAAGACTCCGACTCACAACGAGATCTGCGATGTGCTGGAAAACGGCACCGCCGATGAATTCCACAGTATCATGCGGAGTCATTTCCGCCCCTACATAGATTCTGAAATCATCCAAAAAAAATAAATTGACAGAAGGGAGACACCATGAACAAAATGCTGTTAGCGGCCATCTGCGCAATCCTGAGTTTTGCCGGACTCGGCGGGGAAGCGTTGCAGGCGCAGCAACTGAACGGAAGTATTTACCTGGACGGGAAGCTGGATGAACCGGCATGGAAGGAAGCACCGGCTTATACGCGCTTCTTCAAAGCAGGCACGCAGACTCCCGCCAGAAGCCGGACTGAAGTCCGGATTCTGTTTGATCTGAATGCGCTGTATGTAGGTATACGATGCAGCGAACCGGCAATCCATGAACTGGTTGTCCGGGATACTCCGCGCGACGGTGGTCTCTATCAGCAGGATTGTCTGGAAATAATGCTGGATCCGGGAGTCAGCAAGGAACGCTATTATCATTTCATGGTGAATGCCGCGGGGCAGCAGTATGACGCCTTCCGGGAACAGGGCGGCGGTATTCAGAATCCGTTCTGGAATGGAGTATGGACCGCCAAAACATTTATCGGCAAAGATTTCTGGAGCTGCGAAATCCGTATTCCGTTTTTCAATTTCTGCAGCCGGGACGCCAGTTCCGGAGACTGGGAAATCAATGTCTGCCGCGGACAGCGCACCAATCCGCGCGAAGATTCATCGTTCAGCGGCGAATATCACAAGATGGATAAATTTCTTACAGTCAAAGGAATACAGACTGACATGACGCCGTACCGACTGGATGTGGAAAACCCGTCCGGTAAAATCCGGCTGGGCGGCGGGGAACGTATTTTCGTGGAAAACAGCGCAGCTGTCGGAAATTTCAGCGGGAAGGAACGCACTCTGCTGGCGGATTGCTGGCTGACCGCTCCCGACGGTCAGGTCTACACCTCGCCGCAGACCCGGTTCACACTGAAAAACGGTGAATCCAAAACCGTTGTTCTGCCGAAAACAGAAATCCGGAAACAGGGCAAATATCTGAATTCTCTGCGGATCACTGATCTTTCCGGGAAACCGCTGGCATACCGCGACGTAATCCAGAACATTCTTTTTTCTCCGATCTCAATCCGGCTGACTGTGCCGTGGTACCGCCACAGCATTTTTGAATCCCAGGAAATCAAGACGGTCGAATTTGCGGTTCAGCTTGCTATGGAGCCGGCAATGCTGAAAGATAAATCACTGGAAATCAGCATTGGCAATGCGGAGCAGACCGTCTGGAAGAAAACGGTTCGCCCGGTACTGCCGATACAGCAGTTCACCGTGCCGAACGCGGAAATTCCGCATGGTCGTTATACGATTCAGGCAGTGTTAAAAGACGAAAACGGCAGAAAGATGGATTTCTGTGAAGCCGCGCAGCCTTTGTGGAAACTGCCGTTCAAAGCAAGTGAAGTCTGGAAAGGTCAGGACGGACGCTGGTTCATTGCCGGAAAGCCAGTCTTCATCAACTCACTTTGGACCAGTGGTTACGGGGAAAAATTCTACAATACACCGGCGCATAACATGCTCATGACCTATCATGACAAATGGAAAAATCTCAATCCCGGAGTCTACGCCATCTCCGCCAACGCCATCTTCGGTATTCTGAAAAAACCTGGCGTCCTCAAAGGTCTGCAGTCCGGCAGTCTGGACAAAAAAGAGCTGGATCTGTACCGCGAAAGTGTCCGTGCCGACCGGAATGCGCCGAATCTTTTCTGCTACTATCTGGCGGATGAACCGTCGAGTCTGAGCATTCATCCGGATGCGCTGGTGCAGGTGTATGAAACGATGAAAGAGGAAGATCCATGGCATCCGGTCATGCTCAGCGATTCGCCGCGCAACGAATATATTCTGGCGTGCGACATCAATGTGCATCACCCGTACCCGAACACGCTGCGCAGCGTCAAAGCCAACGACTGCACGCCGATCGTGTCGGCATTGGACAGCGGCAAAGTGAAGCTGGGCAGCGGCTATCACCAGACATCGTTCATCTTCATGGATATGGGGTTCAACAAGTTCGACTTCGGACTGGGGGACAAGGACGGACGCATTGCCACGTTTGACGAATTCCGCGACCACATGCTGATGGGCCTGGCGGCGGGAATGAAAGGGCTGATGCCGTTCATCAGTTCGAGTACCTGTTATCCGGAATGCGTGATCGGATTCCCGGCTCTGGCGCGGGAGGGTGCATGGCTGGGCGAGGCTGTGATCGGACCGGATACGCCGTTCCGTCCGAAAGCGGATTTTGACAAGGTCCGGTTTATTTCGAAAGACCGGCAGGGCGATACCGTGATCATCGCATCGAATGTCAGCATGAATGCCCGGAAGGTGGTTTTCAGCGGACTGCCGGCGAACATCCGCAAAGTCAATGTAATCGGCGAAGGACGCTCCATCGAAGTGAAAGACGGTGCGTTTGCCGATTTCTTCAAGGAATGTCAGGGACATGCCTACACCACAGGGAAATTGCCGGAACTGCCGACAGAAGCGGAAGTCAATGCGCAGATCGAAGCGGCATGGCGGAAACTGGCGAAACCCGGCAATCTGCTGTTCCAGCGGTACAAGGATGACACGGTGCGCATTACGGCGTCATCAGCTTTCGTGAATTTCAGCAATGGCGGTGCGGAATCAGCTCTGTGGCATCTCTGCGACGGCGACACTCGCCCGGAGAAAGGTTATTTCCTGCAGTTCTGGAGTTCGATTCCCGGCAAACTGCCGGCATGGATTCTGTTTGAACCGAAAAAAACTCCGCTGACAGTCGGACGCATTGTGATTTATCCGTATGAGCAATCGATCAAGAAAATCAATGTGGAGATTTTCGCAAACGGACAATGGAAAAAAGTTTACGAAAATGCGGACGCTTCCGGACTTGACCGTATTGAGGCGGTATTCCCGCCGAAAAAAATCACCAAATTCCGCATCAATGTGCTGTCAGCAGCGCCGCCGAAAAGAAAACTGCGCGACAAAGAAGTGATACGCGCCAGGATCGTTGAAGTTGAAGCCTACGGAAAATAAACATAACTTAGGAGAATCGAAATGCTGAAAAGAAATCTGAAACATCTGTTCGTGTTGTCTGTTCTGAGCCTGCTGCCCGCTCTTGCCGCGCAGGAAACCGAAAAGAAACTGGTGGCATATTGGAATTTCGATGAAAAGGATGGTGAAATCTGCCGAGATGTCTCCGGCAACCGTCATGATCTGAAAATCGCCAACAACATGCGCGGCGTCAAACGGGTCGAAGGCCGCAAGGGAATGGCTCTGCATTTCATCGCGGAAAAGAAAGGCGAGCGCAATCAGGCGGGCGCCGCTTCCATGATCAACAATTTCAATGTGGATTTCACAAAGGGATTTACCTTTGAATGCTGGGTGAAAATGGATGCAGACGCCGAATGGCCGCGCCGTACTTACAATATCTACACGAACGCGCCCGGCAATTACGGACCCGGCTTCATTGTCTTTTTCAACTGGCGTTACTACACTCTGCTGAACGGTCCCGGCGGAAAAGACGGACACAAGACCAAATGGGAAGCCGCCGCGCTGACTCCGGATCTGCGCGGACAATGGGTGCATCTGGCGGCAACCTACGACGGTAAGCGCGGCCGCATGTACGTGAACGGGGAATGCAAGGCGGAAACCAAAACGGATGTTCAGGCGTATGGACGTAAAAACAGCTGGCCGACCATCGGCTCCGGCTGGAACGGACTGCAGAACGGTTTTCCGGGAATCATTGACGAAGTCAGAATCTACAATTATGCGTTGACGCCGACGGAAATTGTGCAGCACGCGAAACTGGACGACTGAATTTCATATTGCCGCTCAAGAATCAATACGATAAGCCGACATGGAGAACCGAAAAATATAACAGCGAAAGGAGAAGTCAATGAGCAAACAGCGCAGATCACTCATTTCATATTTTATATTCCATAGCTCACATTTACAGCGTAATCCGTTGCGTTTTACCTTGGTGGAGCTCCTCATCGTCGTCGCTATCATAGCCATACTGGCAGGAATGCTGCTGCCGGCATTGAACAAAGCGCGAGACAAGGCAAAACAGATCAGCTGCACCGGCAACCAGAAACAGATCGGCGTTGCCGTACAGATGTATCGGCATGACAACCATGAGTTTTATCCGGTACACTTGGCTGCAAACAGCTATTCTGCGCAAAGTCCGACAAGTGTACCGCTCCATTTCAAAAGATGGTATCTTCTGATCGGTCAATACCTTTCCGGAAAAGTGCCGGACACCAAAGAAAAACAGCAGGCAAACCAGAAATCGCTGCTGTGTCCAGCGGAAGTCAACCCGGTGAATGTCGTCTGCGGGGCTGTTACGACAGAGCCGTGGCTGGTTTGCGATTACGGAATCAACTGGTATAATTTCGACGGATATGCGTACAGTGCCTGGAGCGGCTCCGACCGGTACGGAGTCCCATATCTGAAGAGCACAAGACTGAAACCGTCCGTCATGATGTTTGCGACTGACCTGCGGAGCAACAGTTACTACATTACAGCCAATATGCTGACCCCAACTCATGCACATTACCAGAAAAATAGCCCGTCGATTCTGCGACACAACCGGTCCACGAATGTGCTTTACGGCGATGGACATGTCGGCAGCATGAAAGAAAAAGCGGTTCCGCTGATCATCGGAATTTCAAACCATTCGGCGAATGTGATACCTGGCAATCTTTTCTGGTTCGGCGTGGAACACGATTAAAACAGCTGGGAGTGTGAAGAGTGAAAAAGAAAGTGTATTCAAAAGAAAATTTTCATACTACACATTCGGATGGACGTTATGACCGTACTCTCGGCTTTCTGTATGAGCAGTTCCGGCGCATGTCAGGCGCAAGGCTTCCCTCATTGGCAGGGAAACCCGACTGCGGTCCGAACAGTTATCCGCTGCGAAACCGTCAGGCCTGGTGGTATGTAAAAGCAGGGATGATTGCACTCGCGGTGGAAAATCCGGCAACCGGGATCAACAGTGAACCGGACATTGCCTACGGGGAAGTGCAACTGCGCTGTCTTTCCCTGCTGCTGCAACTGGGACGCACTTATCACGGTTTCATCACAGAGCAGCGTCTGATGCTGTTGGATTTTCTGAAACAGTATCCGCTGGTTGATCCGGAACGGCTGGCTTGTTCGGGGCTTTCACTCGGTTGCGGGGGGACTCTCTATACCGCTGTACTGTCCGATGACGTCAAGGCGGTTGTCTACAATGATTTTGTCTGTCGAAATGTTGCCCGGCTGCTGTTGTCCACTACTGAAATTTCCACGAATCCGGTAATGGCGTGCAGTTTCATTCCGGGTGCGAACGAATGGTTTGATATTCAGCCGGACCTGATGGCGGCTCTGGCCCCCCGCCCGCTGCTTCTAGCGGAAGGCGGGTCTTGGAAAAACTGCATCGAAAAAGTGGTTCACGCCTATCGGATGCTGGGGAAGAAAAACAACCTGTCCGTGAAATATTATCCGAAATTCTCGGATCCTGCCAGCCGGAAGTTTGAAGATATTGATCTGCTAACGTGCGAAGGACTCACTCCGCAGGAGTTTCTGGAACGCTCCAACGTGGACGCATCCCAGCACAGTTTTCATCCGGAACTGGCAATTCCATGGCTCACCCGTCTGTTCCTTGGAACAGAATACAATGATTCGCCTCTGCTTGCGGAAATCAGAAGAGCAAAAGAGGAAAAAGAACGTTTTTTCAATGCGGATGACGAAGAAATCTTTCCCGGCAGAAAAAGCTGAATGCAGGAAAGATGGAATAGGTTTTCCGACAACTCGAAGATAAAAAGGATATGAGCAATGCAATTTGAAAACTGGAACGGCTGGATGGTTCTGTCCGGACTCGAACTGCCGCCGGACGGCGGAATCAAGGCGGAACTGTTGATGAACGGACGCTGGGAACCGGCATGCCTGTTTCCGAATCTGTCCGAAGAGATATTGTTTGAACCGAACAACAATCAGGACTGGAACTGGGCGACCGAATACCGCGGACTAGTGCCGGCAGTTTTGCTCCGGAACGACCGGGTTTACTGGAATTACTGTGTCAACTTCGCCGGAGTGCCGAAACCGGGCGGACAGTATCTGCGGATTACCCGGTTTGCGGCAGGCGGACGTGTCCTTTCCGTTTCCGAACATGAACTTTTCCCGGACCCGGGCAGCACCGTCATTCTGAACAACTGGCGGGAATGGGAAGGCGCCCCGGTTCATACCTGCAACGACATGGAACCGAACCGGCAGCATGATCCGGTAGACGCTGAACCGGGCTGGACAGTCGCCAACTGCACCTTCGGACAGCCCAGGCTGACTTTTTTCGGAACTGCCGAAGTGCCGCCGCTGTCCTACTGTCCCGCTCTGGACGGAGAATACGAACTGTATCTCTGCGTCAAGGAGGAACTGCTGGAATGCACGCTGGAACTGCCGGGGCAATCTGCGCCGGAATGGGTATATCTCCGCGCCGGAGTAATTCCGTTCAATAAATTCTGGAAAGAAATCCGCATCGGCCGTTATCAATTCCATAAGAATGACTGGATCACGATCCGCCGTTCGGAAACCAGCCGCTTCAATGCCCTGCGCCGATTCGGGGATCTGTTCTATCTCAAACTGATTCCCGCTGCTTCGGCAGAACCGGTGCGGAATAATATGAAAGTGCATTGTCCGAACATCACTTTCTACAGTGAGCCGTACAGTCTGGCGTATCTGCATCTGCTTCAGAATGAAGAAATGGTGAAAACAGTTGCGGATATTTATGCTTCGCTCGGCGTCAAACGGATCGTGGCACAGATGGGACGCATTGGTTCCTTCACGCTGTATCCCAGCAAGGTCGGAGCGCGGGGACGCGCCGGAGCCATCAAAGGGGATGACCAGCAATATTCCAACGGTGCGGAAAAAATGATGGCGCATCTGGACATTCTGGCGCTGCTGCCCAAACTTTGCCGGGAACGCGGAATTCTGTTTTCGGCAAATATGGCAATCAATTCGCCATACCGGGGCAGTCCGCTGGAAGCAAAATTTTCTATGGAGCATCCAGAATATTTTCATCATCACCTGCTGGATTTCGAACGTCCGGAGGTGGTGGACTTCGCGGCGGAACATTTCCGTGAAATGGCGGAGTATGAAATTGACGGACTGGATGTTTCGCATACCCGCTGGCCGTATTACCAGACAGCGGAATCCATCATTGCGTTTCACCGCAGAATAGTGGAAAAAATCGGCTGGAAACGCCGGAAGGAACTGGAATTGAGCATGAGCTTCACTGTTGATGATCCGGATTATTACCAGGCTGTCGAAGTGCTGCTGAAAGAAGACCTGATTGACGTGCTGACTCCGGGACGGCTGATGTGTCTGTACCCGGAAGTGAATCTGCGTCCGTACCTGGAACTGGCGCACCGGTATGGAAAGAAAGTCTATGCCCTGCTGGACGGCTGGGGATATTCATATTCCGGAATGAATACCCAGATTCAGCCGCGCCCGAACGAATACCGCAGACTGGCGGAAACATACCTGAACCAGGGAGCGGACGGCATTTATTTTTATCAGAGTGAACAAATTCTGAGCAATCCATTCCTGAAACGGGTGGTCCGGGAATTGAATGAGGAGTAAGCGGAAGTGAAAACGGAACAATGGATCACGGAAGGCTTCGAGGCATTCCGCCGCGGAACATTCGGGAACGGCGGGCAGAATCTCTATGTATCGGCGAAAGGCGTTCTTCAGCGCATTTACCAATATGACCTGACCCGGAACGGCTATTTCGATCTGGTTTTTGCCAACTGCCAGAATCATCACGAATCGGCGGAAAGCTATGTCTATTCGCTGGACGGCACACGGATTTCCAAACTGCCGGGACAAGGCGCACTCTCCGGATTTGCTGCCGATCTGGACGGCGACGGACAGCAGGAACTGGTGATTGCAGGATATTATGACATGGCGGCGCCGTATGCCTCCACTGATATTTACTGGGGCGGCAGCGGCATCTGTTCGGAAAACTTTCACAGCCGGCTGCCAACACCCTACACGGAAGACTGCTGCGCCGGACGTTTCAACGGCAAAAATCTGACGCTCGCCTTTGCCGAACCGCTGTATCATGCAGTCCGGCTGTTCACCCGGACGGAACTCGGTTTCGAGTGGGACCGCTATACAGATTTTCCTGCCCAGGCGGATCTGGTCTGCGCGTGCGATCTGGATGGCGACGGCTGCGATGAACTGATTGTCCGGCTTAAAGACTCCACGGAAACCACGGTCTACTGGGGCGGTCCGGAAGGTCTGAACCCTGAACGCAAGACGGTCTGTCCCGCCCTGCCGGATTCCGAAATTCTTCAGCCGGAAGAAGAAAAGACTTTGCAGAGCGACATGGAGAAAAAATTCCCCGCTCCGCGGCTGCTGGAAAATGTCCGCTGGAACGGACGGAATGCCTTCACGTTGTCAACCGGAAAGAAAGTGATCTTTTATTCCGCGGCGGCAGACCGGAAGCTGGAACGAATTCTCGAACTGGAAGTGCCGATGGCGCTTTCGGTGGCAGTCGGCGATCTGGACGGCGACGGGCTGGACGATATCGCGGTGGCGTCTCAGGTACGCAACAGCGGGAATGTCCACAAACAGAACAGTTTCGTAATCTGGAACGGTCCGGAAGGTCTCGACCGGAAACCGCGAACCGTCATTGATACTCAGCAGGCGTGCTGTGCCGCCATTCACGGACGGCATCTGCTGTTCGGACAGGCCAGTGCGGGACGGCGTTACACCAATCATGCGCTGCTGTTCATCTGGCCGGATTTTGAGACGCCGCGCAAATTCAAGTCGGAAGATTCACGCCGCGCCGGATTCCTCATTCATCCGGAAGGCGAACCGGATGTGTATGTCATCAACCATTATTCCCGTTCATCCGTGGGATATGACAAGGCGTTTGTCTACACCGGCGGACCGGACGGTTTTAACCCGGAACGGCATCTGGACGTGCCGGCATGGTGCGGAGTGGATTCGCTTTCCGCTGATCTGGATGACGATGGCTGGGCGGAACTGCTGATCGGCAACAACTCGGAAAATTCCCTGCATCTGGATCCGGGTCATCATCTGCTGCATTTCGGTCCGGAAGGATTTGAGCCGGAAAAGACACGGACGCTGAAAACGGATCTGGGCTGGGGTGTGCTTGCCGCCGATTTCAATCATGACGGATATCTGGAAATCGTAACTTCCTGCAATCACTGGGAAGATCTGCGCATCTATTACGGCAGGGACAATTACGAACGGTATGAAGACATTCCGCTGAACGGCAAGGGAAGTCCGCGCTGGATCTGCGCAGTGGACATCAACAGAAACGGCTGGCTGGATCTGGTGATACCGCTCATCACCAGCGGACGTTCGCTCATTTTATGGGGCGGTCCGGAAGGTTTTTCGCTGGAACGTTCGCAGGAATTGTCAGTGCTGTACGGTGTCTCCGCAGCAGCTGCCGACCTGACGCATAACGGATATCCGGACATCATCATCGGCGGACATACCGAGACTCCGAAGAACGGGGAAATGATTCCGCATCATCCGCATCACAGCTTCGTCTACATTTACTGGAACGGTCCGGAAGGATTGAGCGAAAGCCGGAAGTGCGTACTGCGCGGCGATGCGTCCTGCTCGCTGGCGGTGGCGGACTTCAACAACGACGGCTGGCTGGACATCTTCACCGGCAGTTATCACGGAGGCAAGGACCGTGATGTGGACTCGTTTCTGTACTGGAACCGCGAAGGACAGTTTCACGAGCTGGACCGTCAGCGCATTCCCACGCATTCCGCATCCGGCTGTGTTGCGGCGGACTTCAACCGCGACGGCTGGGTCGATCTGGCTGTCGCCAACCATAAAGTGGAAGGCGATCACGCCGGATATTCGAGCGTCTGGTGGAACGGTCCGCACGGTTTCAATCCGGAGAGGCGAACCGATCTGCCTACTTTCGGTCCGCACGGCATGACTTCGGTGCAGGTCGGCAATCAGCTGGACCGGGGACCGGAAGAGTATTACGAATCTGCCCCCTGCCGGGCAGCGTTTGACTGTCAAGTGGAGAAAACGGATTTTGAAGGCGAAATTCCGGACTCGACCTGGGTGAAGATTCATCTGCGCAGTGCCTCGTCGCCGGAAAATCTGGCGAAAGCGGAATGGCAGAAGCCGGAAGAATTTTTCTGCAGACAGGGCGATGTCATGCAGTACCGTTTGACTCTGGGCGCAGAACTTTCCCTGCGTTCTCCCCGGATCACCAAAGTTGCCATCTCTCTGAAACAGACATCTGACAGGATTGAAAAATGCTGAACGGCTGGAAAAAAGGCGCACTGCATACTCACAGTTTCTGGTCGGACGGCGAAGCATTTCCGGAACAGGTGGTGCTTCGTCATCTGGAACGAGGCTATGATTTTGTCTGCCTGACCGATCACAATAATCTGGGACTGGATCCGCAGCACTGGCTGTATGTGATTCAGCCGGAACAGGGACCGTTTCCGGAAGGTCTGCCCTATATCGGCGGCTGCACCTGGCAGACGGCGCTGGAACGGTATCAGACCGATTTTCCCGGAATTCCGGAAACCAAAACCATTGCCGCCAGAAAATATGTCCGCGTCCGGAGTCTCCCGGAGGTAAAGGAAATTTTCCGGGAACTGCAGAATTTTGCGGTGATCGGCGGAGAAGAACTGACCACCCGGCTGAAAACGCCGAACACCCGATATCAGCTGGACATGGGAGTCCTGAACCTGAAACAGCAGATGAATTATCTGTCCGGCGATACACTGCCGGAAACATTGAGACTGAACAAGGAGCTTTATGACCATCTCCGCAGTCAGCAGGAACAACCCACGCTGTTCATCGTGAATCATCCGGGCGGATATTATTACGATCTGGCTCCGGAAGCCCTGATTGTTCAGGATGATATCCGGCATTTTGAACTCTGCAACAGCAATGTGGACGGTGCAGACGGAGAAGGTTCGTTCCGCCATCCGCTGCTTTATGACAACGAAAAATTCTGGGATATTGTCAATGCGCACCGGGCAGAAGACGGCAAGCAGCTTCTTCTGGGGGCGGCAAGCGATGACGCTCATTTCTATACTCCGGAACGGATTAATCTGCGGACCGGAGTCGGACGCGCCTGGGTCATGGTATACTGTCCCGGAGATTTCAATGAAAACACCGTTATAGACGCGATGAACCGCGGCGATTATTATCCGACGCTGGGTGTACTCTTTGAATCCATCGTGTTTGAAAACGGCACATTGCGTGTCCGGATCAAAGCGGAAAAAGGCCGGAAATATACGATCCGTTTTGTCGCGACGAAACGCGGATTTTCCCGTAAAGTCAGAACACTCGATCTCACGGATGACCGGCCGCGGCCTCCGCGAACCGTTTCGCTGTACTCGGATGAAATCGGACAAACCGTATTCGAATGTTCCGGCACGGAAGCGGAATACACCCTGCAGCCGGATGATCTGTACATTCGTGCGGCGGCGGTCTCCGACAAACCGGTCCGCTGCCGCAGTTCCCGGCATCCAGCCTTTGAAACAGCCTGGACACAACCATATAAAATAAACTAATTTTCCCGAAAAATAAAGCAAGGAGAAATTTTTCATGAAAAAAGCAATCAGTGCAACCGTAACCCCGCTGAATGAGGACATGAGTCTGGACAAAGCCGGAATGCGCAATATTTTCGAACGCAATATCCGGCATGGACTGGACGGCGTTTTTCTGTTCGGCTCCATGGGCGAATGGGGCAGTTTTTCCGACGCATTCAAGGAAGAAGCCGTTGAATATGCCGCGGAAATCATTCAGCACCGCATGGAACTGCTGGTCGGCATCAACGCGACCAGCGTGTACCGTTCGCTGGAAATCATGAACCGTTACCGCAAATATGATTTCGAAGCGTATGTTTTCATGCCGCCGGGCAAAACTTCGGCTTTGAATCCGGTCAAATCCGTCCTGAAAGTTCTGGACGCCGCGGACCGTCCGGTTTATCTGTATCACTGTCCGCCGAACAACGGAATCAATTTCTCTCTTGACGAATTCGAAACTCTTATGAAGCATCCGAATCTGAAAGGGATCAAGAATTCGTCGTCGAACATGTGGCTGCGGCGCGAACTGCTGCTTCTGCGCGAGGAAAAAGGATTCCGCACCCTGTTCTTCGAAGGACAGGAATGGGCGGCGGACGAGGCGTTGATCGCGGGCTGTGACGGCATGATCTGCGGCATGGGCGCGCTCTGTTCCAAAATGATGAAGAAACTGGCGGCATGTGTGGACGCGCATGACATTCCCGGCGCAGTGGCGGCGCAGAACAATATGATCCGGCTGTTCCACGGCGTCTACGGGCGAAATATCGGGAACTGCTGGAACGGACAGAAGTACGCTCTGATGAAGCTGGGACTGATCTCCACGCCGCTGACCCTGGCGCAGGAGATGGATTCACTGACCGATACAGCAAAAGCAAGGATTGAGAAATGTCTTGCCGACATGAAAGAGGAGCTTGACTGAAACCATGAATGTGCTGGACAGTTTCTCCTGCAAAGGGAAAGTGGCCCTTGTGACCGGCGGCGCCGGTCACAAAGGCGGGTACGGGGCACAGATTTCCGAAGCGTTATACGAGGCCGGCGCAACGGTATACGTCGCTTCCCGGAACAAGGAAAAACTGGAAGCGTTTGCTTCACGCTTTCCCGGAATGAAAACATCGGTATTGGATCTTTCCGATGATAAATTGATCTCGTCCTGCATGGAGACCATTCTTCAGGCGGAAGGGCGTCTGGACATTCTCGTCAACAATGCGGTCCTCCGCTGCGCTTTGGAGAAATGGGATCTTCCGATGGAGACTTACGATGAAAGTTTCCATACCAATGCATCGGGTCTTTTCCGGATCACCCGGCTTGCGGCAGAGGCCATGCGGAAACAGCGGTCCGGTTCCATCATCAACATAGCCAGTTATATGGGAATGCTGGGACTGGATGCGGCGAACTATGCCGGAACGGGTATGCAGACGGACAGTGATGTTTTGCCGTCTCCCGCATATCACTACGAGAAAGGCGGCGTCATCAATTTCACCCGCTGGGCGGCAAGCGTGCTGGGAAAATTCAATATCCGCGTGAACTCGGTTTCTCTGGTCGGCTACTGTGCGGAATGGGAAAAAAACCCGTCGGCGTTCACCAGGAATCATGCTGCCTGCACCCTGCTGGGACGTCTTTGCAATTCAACGGACCTGAAGGGCGGCATTGTTTATCTGGCATCAGACGCCTCGTTGTTTGTCACCGGGACGAATTTAGTGATCGACGGCGGTTATTCCGCGAAATAAGGAGCGCGGCTCAGATGGTTTTTTCTTTATCCTATACGGAATATGACCGGATGATTTGGGAAACGGAACTGTCGGATTTTGTGCCGGACAAGGTTTTCGACGCCCATGCCCATCTGTGGAGCGAGAAAAATGCCAATGCTTCGACCGCGGCAAGCGTTTTGCGTTATGAGGCTGACGCCGGAACACTTTTCCGCTGGGGGAATACGGTTTTCCCGGGGAGGCAGCTTGCATTCATGATGCTGGGGTCTCCGGTCCGCGGAGTCGATTTCGAGTCGGATCGGGAGTGGTGCGTGAAGGAATCCCTGCGCTGTCCGGGTTGTGTCTGCGGTGTCCTGCTGCCACCATGGATGGAACCGGAAAAACTGATTTCGGAATACCGGCGGCTTCATTTCAAGGCAGTCAAACCTTATTTTTCTTTTGCTGGACATGCCGCCGAAAGTCCGTTGCACGAACTGATTCCGGAACAGCTGGTCGAGGCGGCGGACCAGTGCAGTCTGGCAGTCGTGCTGCATATTGCCAAACCGGAATGTTTCAGCGATTCGGAAAATCTGCGCACGCTGGAATACTTCACCCGGAAGTATCCGCGCGTCACATGGCAGCTGGCCCATTGTGCCAGAAGTTTCAACAGCATACTGCTGGAAAAACCCCTCCGCCGGCTGAAGGGACTGGAGCATATCTGCTACGATCTTTCGGCGGTCTGCGATGATTATTCCATGTATCTGCTGTTCCGTCATGAGAACCGTTCACGGCTGATGTTCGGCACGGATGCGGTCGTGAACGGCGGCATGCGTGGCACTTATGCCGCATTCGGCCGGAGCTGGGGCCTCGCCGGAACGGACCGGAACGATGCCACACTGGTCTGCTATGAGCAGATCCGCGCCATGAGACGCGCCGCCGACATGGCGGGACTTTCGCAGGATGAACTCAACGCAATATTTTATGACAATGCGGTTGAAATTTATCGAAAGGACAAGGAATGAGCGTTTTTTCAAAACTGATGCTTGGGACTGTTCAATTCGGTCTGAATTACGGGGTGGCGAATACTGCCGGAAAGCCTTCGTTTGATACGGTCAAGGACATCCTGAAGACCGCATACGAGGGCGGCGTCACGACATTGGATACGGCTCCGGAATACGGCGACAGCGAAGAAGTGATCGGATGTGCGCTGAAGGAACTGGGGCTTTCCTCGAGATTTCAAGTGATCACCAAAATTCCGGGACTGCCTGCCGGAGCCGATCCGGAGCAGTTCATGGAAAACAGCATCCGGATGTCGCTTCAGCGTCTTCAGCAGAAATACGTCGCCGCCGTACTCCTTCATGAAGAGAAAGACAGTCTGCACCTGGACGCATTGAAAAAGCAGAAAGACAGGGGACTCACAGAATTTGCGGGGATCTCGCTGAACTCGCAAGCCCATGCGGATGACGGAGAAACAGCGGACTGCCTGCAGGTCCCGGCAAGCATCCTGGATCATCGTTTCGACCATTGTTTCGGCAAGCCGGGACGGCATTGCTTTATCCGGGGGGCTTATATGCAGGGAATGCTGCTTATGCCGGAGGATAAAATCTTTATCCCAGAGGTCCTGGAACGCCGCCGCCGTCTTGAAAAACTTGGAATCCCCATGGCGGAGCTGGCTCTGCGTTATCTTTTTTCCAAACCGGAAAACAAAAGCATTCTGACCGGTGTGGAGACTGTTGCGCAACTGCGGGAAAACATCCGCATTTCGCGGCTTTCGCCTTTGAATGAAACCGACCTGAAACGGATTGACGAGATCGTGTTTCCGCCGCTGCCGGAAAACTGCGTCAGCCCGTTTTTCTGGGGCAAATATAAAAAGGAACACAATATTGCATAAAGGAATGTACCATGCTGCGTTATCAGGAAAACAATGAACTCCATCGCGATTTCCACGGCACCGCCAACACCACGCTGAACTACATTGCGGAACATTATGGTGTGGAGGCGCTGAAGGAAATTCTCCGCAAAACCGGACATGACGTCTACAAATCCATTCGCGAGAAACTGGAAAGGGACGACACTTCCGAACTGATCGAACATCTGAACTGGTTTTTTCACCGGGAAGGCGCACCGTATCAGCTGACCGTTTCGGAGAATGAAATCAGGTTCGAATGTTTCGAATGCCCGGCGCAGAAACATCTGAAAAAATTAGGTCTGCCCGTTTCCCCGTACAGCTGCCTCCAGACCAGCGAGGTCAATGCGGGAATGTGCGAAAACACTCCATGGGAAAGTTCCGTGGATCACATCGCCCCCGGCCATTGCGTTCAAATTTTCAAGAGAAAGGTTTGCAAATGATTCCAAGCGATCACTTCGTCCGTTTTTACAATGAGGTCTTCAAATTTCTGGATGCCGAAAATAGTCTAGAAAAGTATTATGAAGAGATCAGCCTCCATCAGGATTTTCATTGTCTGGCAGATTTTCGCGAAAAAGGCTTGCGCGGCGTTTACAACTACTACCTGAAAATCAGGAAAGAAGAAAACTGTGAACTTGAAATCACATTGAATAACCATGAATTGGTCCTGATGATGACAAAATGTCCCAGTCTTTCGAAAGCCTTGAATAACGATGCGGGTGCGTGCCAGAAATATTGTCTACATTGTCCTGGTTGGACAATGGGAGTCTACCGCCGCGCCGGACTTTATCAGGTCTATGACATCATGGGGTTGGACAATCCGCAATGCTGTGAATGGATCTATGACAAACAGGAAGCGGCGCAGCTCAAATATCAGGAATTGTTGAAAAAACGTCCGGCTTCCATGATAAAAAAGAATTTTAATTGAAGCAGGAGTAAGTTGCCGGACAATTCTTCACGATTTTTTTTTAATGATACTCCGACATTTTTTTTGAAAAAAATCGGCAGAATATGCTATTGTAATACAAGTTTCAGGTTTCATATTTCCTCTCAGAAAATGAAACCTGAAACTTGTATTTCTTGTAATGTTATTCTATATTATTAAAGATCCAGCAGAACTTGCACCTTTGATGTTATTCAATTGTCTTCATGAAAAACAAAGAGAGATTTTTCCAAAAATAGAAAGTATAAGCAAGTAAAATCAGAAAAATGAGTTCAAGCTAATAGCGATCATCGCGATTCTTGCGGCGATGCTCCTGCCGGCTTTAGGCAAGGCAAAGGAAAAGGCGCAGGGAATCACCTGCCTTTCCAATGTAAAGCAGGTGGGCTTGTATTGCCAGACATATTCCAATGATTATGACGGATATATGATTTCCCACAGTTTGAATTATACTCTGGGGAACTATTCCTGGGCGAATGCGCCGTTGTGGAGCGGGGGAGCCCGGGATAATTATTATATTGCTTTCTGGAGCCTGGGATATGCAAAACATGTCCGTACTTCATTGGAACAAATGACTTCGGAATTTATCTGTCCGGTAGCAATGAGCAAAGCACCGTTCTGGAGAAATGCCTACCAGATGTTGTATAATTCCAAATGTTATGGGATTGGAATCCTTTGGAGCTGGGAAAGCACGGCATGGACCAAAAAAAGGCTTGCCAAGCAATCCCGTATCAGGAATCCGTCATCAAAAGTGTATCTGGCGGAAACAGCCAATCCGGGAGACCGTTTTATGCAGAGAGCATATTTTTATCCCACTTATCAGGCGAATGAAGGCAATGCCTATGCCTGGCATGGATATAACTGCACTGTAGGGTTCAGCGACGGGCATGTGGAGGCGGTGCGCACCAGAAACCGTTATCTGGTTACAGCGGATCCCTCTTATGCAACCAGCAGTTCGGCACGCTGGTATCCGGAGCGGTGAATCATTTGTAACTGAAAAGCAATGGAAAAAGAAAAAGGAGAAATGGAATGAAAAAGAGTTTTTTCATTTGTCTGGCGGCATGGCTTCTGTTCCGGACAGGAGCCGCGGAGCCTGTGCATTCATGGGATTTCAACAAGGAACCGTTGAAACCGAAGCTGTATGGCAGTGAATTGAGAGATCATGCTCTTGTCTGCGGTGAAAAGCATAATAATGCGGCAACGGGTTTCAGAAATTATTTCGAGGCGTTTACATTGGAGCTCCGCTTCAAACCGGAGGAGGAATTCTCTAAAACCAACGGGGGGACTCTTGCCGCTTATGCGTTCAGCACATACGGGAGACGCTATTTCTGCCTGCGTGTCACCGGGGATTCGAAGATCGAGGCTCTGTTTGAAATCAGGGACGATAAAATGCCGCAGAAACTTCTGAAATTGTTTACTGTGACCAGTGACAAGGTCAGGCTTGAACCAGGAAAATTTTATACCGTCCGTATTGCCTCCCGTTCCGGCGGAGACTGCCGGATCTGGCTTGACGGAATGCTGATTGCGGAGAAAAAGGGTTCTCTCTCCTTTTCCGATTTCAAAGGGACTTCGCCAACGGCATATCCGCTGTTTACAATAGGATGTGCCGTGCGCAGCGCAAGGTATGAGAATTTCTTTCATGGACTGATTGACGATGTAAAGTTGTATGATTCTTTTGAAGAACCTGCGCCCGCCGCTGACATTCCGGCGGATGCGGCGCCCAGCAAGGCGGACCCGAATCTGGTGCTGAACGGGGAATCGACCGGACCGTTTCTTGTTCCCGATCGTGAGACGGAACTGCTGGGAAGTTTTGCCAGAGCGGACGCCGGATTTATACAGTCCGCGGCTTCCGCCCGTCTGAAACTGGAAGCGGAAGAACTTGTCGTCTCCATCACCTGCCCGATTCCGGAAGGAACAAAACCCCTGTTTAACGATAAAAGCATCTGGGGGTCGGATCATATTGAATTTTTCTTCCGGCCCGATTCCGCCAAACCCTCCTACTTCCAGTACAGCGCCGCTTTCGACGGACGTTTTACGGCAGGGAAATTCAACATGTCCAATGTTCCGGCGTCCGGTTTCACTACTCAGGCGAAATGCCGTGTAAAACTGGAACCGGGACAGTGCCGGGTCACTCTGAACATTCCGAGAAAGGAGCTGGGAATCGGGGATGTAAGGGATGGGCAGGTATTTACCGGGAATCTGATCCGTTCCGGCGCGACCTCCGGCGGTGATACGTTCTGGAAGAACCCGGGACGCAATTTTCACAATCCCGACGGATTCGGCATTATGATCGCCGGCAGCAGAAAAGCTTATTTTGAATCCGTGGTCGGAGAGTTGCTGAAGGCTCCGCAAAAAGATGCCGCAGCTGTGAAACTGGCGGAAACGGTTTCCTCCCAGATTCGGAAGCATGGGGATTCGCCGGAGGCATGGGATACCTTGCAGAAGAACATTCAGAATCTGCGCATGGCTCTGATGCGCTCCGCCCTGGCGGGGAAAAACTCGCTGATTCATGCGGCAGACCTTTGGAACAACCATTTTGCCCCGTCGCCCAATACACTGCCGCTGAAAGAATTGAAACTGCGTGCTCCGCTCAATGCAAAAGTCCGCGGCGGTTTTGTATTTTCCAATCTCTCCACTCGTCCTTACATGGGGCGGATCAAGTTTTTTACGGATGTGAAAAATAAAAGGCGCTTCAACCAGACAAATGATTCTTTTGCCTCCCGCTGGAGCTTTTTCGAGGCGCTTCCCGTGGAAGATTCCTCGCAGAAAATGCTTTATGATGCTTTGGCGCCTTTGACGCTGAACAGTATCTTCCGTGTTGCGCCGGGCGGAAGCGCTCCTCTGTTTTTCGAAATCAATACTGCCGGTTTGAAACCCGGAACCTATCAGGGAACCTTGATCCTGAAATCCTCTTATTCCGGTTTTCCCGAGGAAACGGTGAATGTCGCCTTGACTCTTGAGAATGTGGATCTGGGTGCCGTGAAGGCGGATTCATTCGCGTATGATTATTTCCTTTCCTCCACCTATCCGCACTGCGAACTGGTAAATTTTTATGACGATCTTGGCTGCAATATTATCTATATCGGGGGGACTCCCGGTCATCGCGGGATGGACATTTATCCAGTGATTGATGCGAAAGGTAATGTCCTGAAGAATGATTTTTCCGATCTGGACAAGGTGCTGGATCTGTTTCTTGCAAAATGCGGTTCGCTGAAAGAGAGGCGGCTCCTTTTCTTTCTCTATACGAATGCGAACACCGGTCTGCTGAAGAAAGGAAATCCGAGGCCCCGGATCTTTTCCGATGCCTGGAACAAAGCTATGATGCAGTGGACACGCGATCTGGCAAAGCATCTTTCCGGAAAATATCAGATTCCTGCCGAAAATATTATTCTGTATCCTGTCGATGAACCTGGCGGAGACGTGGACGATCCCAAAAGCTCCATGCACCACGCCTTGAATGTCGGGCGGGTATTGAAAAAGGCGGGGGCGGGAATCCGCCTGATGATCAACCCGAATGTGGCGGATGAGAAACTTGCCGGAAAAAATCTTCCCGCTCTGGCTGAATCTTATGATATTTTCGAGTTTTATTTTCCCCATCTGAAACCGAAGACAATTCAGTTGGCAAAGCAGACGGGAAAGGAGCTCTGGAGCTATTACATTCCTGCAAAAGTCACCTCTCCGCTTGCCTACCGTTCCATGGGAATCAAGAATTTCCAGGCTGGTTTTTCCGGGGTTGCCGCATTCTGGCATCTGGATTCTCATGCCGGAGGCGACGGTTTGAATTCGTATGACACTTTCCCGAACTCAACGAACAGCGCCGACTATGGTGCTGCCTATCTGGATTACGATTTCGGCTCCATCATGCCGAGCCGCCGCCTCTGGGCGTGGCAGATGGGAATGGAGGATTACAGGCTTGCGCAGTTCTGCCGGGAACACGCAAAAGACGCGGCTCATCAATCCGAATTGAATGAAATTACGGCAAAAACAGATGACCTTGATTTGCTTCGGGAGCGGCTCTTGAATCTGGCATTGAAGCTTTCCGCACATTGAAAAACTGTGAGTCTCCGAGTTTTGTAAGATAACCGGATATACACTTGATACGGCCGGGTCCCTTAAAGAGATTGCGGCCGTATTTTATTTTAAATTGATGTCCTGGTTTGCCGATGATCTCGCAAAAAACGTGAATTTATCCAAACAGATAAGCTTTTTCTCCAATGTTCGATTGTTCCGATGTTTTTCTACTTCTTCCTTCCGTGTTCCCGGTCCGATGTTCTTCATTCGCAGGATGAAAACAAGTATTTTCACTCTCATCGAGCTCCTCATCGTGATTGCGATCATTGCGATTCTTGCGGCGATGCTCCTGCCGGCTCTGAATACAGCCCGCAAGAAGGCTTACGGCATTCAATGCCTCAGCAATCTTAAACAGCTTGGGTTGGCTCAGATACAATATGCGGATTCCTACAATGGCTGGAGCACGCCGTTGTTCAATACGTTGAGTTCCAGTGTTACGCCGAATTTGAACTGGACTCAGCTTCTTGCGGATTTGAAGCTGATTCCGGAACTTGCGGCAGGCAGGACGAAACGCACTTCTCACATGGCGATGTGTCCCACCTACGGGCCTGCGATTCAGGCGCAGAGAGGACAGACTTACGGAATGCTTTCCCGCGGCGATCTGCCGTTTCTGATCGGTCGCGGCAATGTCATTCTGCCGAAAAGCGGCTCCTATGAGGAATATACGGTGAAAACTCCTTCTGAATTCTGGTATATTGCCGACACCAGGCATCCGAATTTGGCTTTGGAATATCAATGGTATGTTTATTACAGTTCGGGAGTGGTGGCATTCCGGCATGCCAGATATGCCAATGTGCTTTTTGCGGACGGGCATGCCGGCACCCGTGCGCCTGCAGAGGTCAATGGCTCAAGATTCGGTATATGGTTTGATATGCCGATCACATATTGAACGGTAACAAAAACATGAAAGGATGGGTTTTATGAAGTTTTATGCAGCCTCGCTATGTCTTCTGACACTGGCTTTTACGACTGTTCTGCCAGCGGGAGAAGAACTTTTCCAACAGTCGATTGACTTGAAGAGTATTGCAGGCGGAAATGGAGTGGAGGTAAAACAGGAGGCAACAGGGATTAAGGTATCTTTTCCCGCCGTTTCCAAGGAGAACCGCTGGCCTGGAATCACAGTGCATCTTCCCGCGGACTGTTCAAAATTTACCGGTGTCAAAGTGGACTGTGCGCTTGTCGGCGGATTCAGCGGTACCTTTGCCATCCGTCTGAACGATTCTCAAGGGGGAAAAATATTTGAATACTTCACGATTGACAGCAGCGACCGCTTTTCTTATTATATGCCGCTGGACAACAACCGTCTGAATAAAAATGCAATGTCATCCATGAGTATTTACCTGAGTCATCCCCCCTTTGCCTCCGAATTCCTGTTTTATTCCGTGACTCTGGTCAACGATCTCCCGGAAAAATTGAAAACTGCGCTGGAGAAATTCCGCTCTTTCGGTGATGCGTCCCTGTATGGACGCCTGAAAAAACTGGAAGCCGACACAATGAGCGGGATTCTTTCTCCCGATAAGAGTGCGGAAATGCTTCAAGTCCTTGAACGTGAGCTGGAACAGACAAAAAGAACTGCCGCTTTCAAGGAAACGCAGCGGCTTTACCCCGGAGTTCCATTCGGCATAACGGCGTTCAGCAGCATGGAGAAAGCGCTTCCGGACGCCCATTTCGGCATTCCCGGCAAGACGCCTGAGAAGCTGTCTCTTTCCCTTGCGCGCAATGAAAGCGAAATGCTCCAGCTCGTAACCATCGCTCCCGACAAAACGCTTCTGAAAGATGTCCGAATCTCTCTCAGCGATTTCAGCCTGAAAGGGGCGCCGGAACAGAAACTGGAAAATATGACCGCGGCTCCTGTCGGTTTCGTGACGACCACGAGATCCCGAGTGCCGGAAGCCTGGTTCGGACGTTACCCCGACCCGATTCTTGAGTTTGCCGATACGGTTCCGGAGGTCAAAGCCGGAGAACTCCAGAGCTGGGTCATCCGCTGCAAAACGACGGAAGCGACAGCGCCGGGTGTTTATACCGGCAGTGTGACGGTGAGTTCCCAGGGAGGAAAAGCAGTGATTCCGATGGAGATCAGAGTTTATTCCTTTGCCTTGCCGCAGACTCCGAGCCTTGTCACCGCAACTTCCGTTTACGGTTCCAGGGCGCTTGGAAAACACAAAAAGGAGTTTGAACGCTGGATGCTGAAGAACTATCATATCAATCCATTCAGCATCTATTCCGATACCGGAAGCTATGGGGAGCCGGTGCTGCCTTCCATTGAGGAATATCTTGCGGCGCGGAAGGACGGTTTGAACTTTATCCCGATTCTGTATCTCAAGTTGCCGCGGCAGGCGCTGCATACGGGCAAGGGCATTGCCCCGAACAAATCCAAAGAGCTTTGGAATGCGCTTCCGCATGAACAACAGAAGACCTATTCCGCGGAGTGGAAGCAGAAGTATCTTGAGATTCTGAGGAAGCGGATACCGGAACTGAAAAAAGCCGGGCTTTATGATATTGCCGCCTGCTACGGTTTCGACGAGGCAAGCGCATCCGAGTGGGAGGCGGTTGCCGATCTTCTGAAAACGCTCAAGGCGGAATTCCCGGACTTGAAAGTAGTCAGTACCGCGTTCGATGATTCCTATGGAGAGAGAACGGTTCTGAAAGACTATCTTGACGCATGGATTGCAGGGGTTCCGCAATACCGTTTCGCTCATGCGGAAGAGGCGCGCGGAAAAGGCAGGAAAGTCTGGTATTATACGGTTAAAATGACGATCGACGGCGACTCTCTTGCCGATATTCGCGCGGAGCTCGGTTCCCGGGCATTCGCCAATAAGGTTGACGGCTGGCTTGTCTGGACCGTCTCCCGCTGGAACGACAACAAGCCGATTACCAGTGTCCCCGAAACGGGTTGGAGCCCGGAGAGCTACCCCGGCGACAACGGCGGCGGTTCCTATTTCTGCATGGGACCGGACGGACGATTCCTGCCGACACTCCGCGCGGAGGCGATACGCGACGGAATTGAGGATTATGAGTATTTCACAATGCTGAAAAAGCTGTCGGAGAAACGCGGAAAGAGTGACCCGCTGCGGATCAAGGCGGAGGCTCTTTTGGATTCCCTTTCCAGACACCCCGGGACGAGCGCGGAGAGAGAAATGGAACTGCGTGCGGAAGCCGCCGCTCTCCTGGAAGCCATGAACGGGTAATGTGGAACGCATCTCTCCCGTCTGTGCGGACGGGAGAGACAGAGGAGGACACGGACAACAGAAACATCATCAGCCATGACCGGATATCCATATTTCCGTGAACGGAGTCCGGCATTTTTCACTCACGGGGCAGTTTTTAAATCAACATGAAAGGACTTTCAAAATGAAACATCTGCTTTTTCTTTTCTTCTGTTTTACTTTGCTCAACCTTTCCGGACAGGAAGGCGTGTTGAAGCTTGATCTCCGGAAACTTGCCGTACGTCCGCAGAAATTCGTCACTGTGGAAAAACAGAACGGCGGTCTGGTGGCGAAATTTCCGTCCAGGACATCGGGAAACACCACGCCCGGTTTCAGCTTCGATCTTCCGGAAGACTGTTCGCCTTACAGTATTTTTATCGTGAAAGCGGCTCTTGCGGACGGCAGTGCGAAGGCGGTCAGCATCCGCCTGGACGACAAGGAGAACAAGAGAACGTTCCAAGGGTTCAAAGTGACGGGAAAAGAACCGGTGGAATACCGCATTCCTCTGAAGAAAGTGAACAAGGGTAAAATGAAGAGCGGAATCATTTACCTGAGCAATCCCGCTGATGAATCCGCATTCATGATCAGCGAAATCAAATTGAGCAAATAAACAGGATGGGAATATGAAAAAACATCTTCTGGTGACATACGCATGGAGTATCAACAACATCGGGGACATGGGGATTCAGGCGGGATTGATGACTTTGCTCCGGGAGAAATGCCCGGGGCTGCCCGTCAAACTGATGAGCTACCTGCCGGAGAATGACGAATGCTACCGGCATTACCGCGATGTGCTGCCGGAATACAACCCGGACGGGCAGGTGATTCCAATGCCGTTTTTTGATCTCATCGGAGCCGATCCGGTTCCCGGAGCGGCATCCGCCGCGCTCGAAAACGCCGTGGTGCGGGGGAAAGCGTGGAAAGCGCTCCGTTCCCGCTGGCAGGATTTCAAACTGGAACAGTTCCGCACCGGAACGCTTCCCAGTTTCGAGGCGGAGAAGCTGGCGGATGACCTGCTGAACCGTTTCCCGTTGGAAATCTTCGAAGACCTGAAAGATTTGTTTCCGGAGAGTGCGGAAGCATTTGCCGATGCCGGTTTCGTCTATTACAACTCCGGGACGACTTTGAATTTCGGGCGGCTCGGCGTCCGGCGTCTGTTCGGTTACACGCTTCCGCTTGCGATGTCCCTGCTGGTGGCGCGCGCCCTGAAGATTCCCTACGGGATCGGGTCGCAGTCGTTCGACCTGCTGGAGTGGCCGATGGATCTGGTTTACAGGACGCTGTTCCGGGATGCGGAATTCGTCTACTGTCGCGATACGGACTCCCTGAACTACCTGAAAGAGAAGATGTTTTCCTTCAAACAGACAGGATTCCGTCCGGATACGACGATTTTCTTCGGGAAAGACGATGCCGCGTGGGCGGATTCCTGGCTGGCGGACCGGGGGTTGGAAAACGGCAAGTTCATGACGGTGGTTCTGCGCATTTCCAGCCCGAAGGCAAAATATCATGATCCGACCGGCGGAGCTGTCTCTCCGCAGCGGTGCGAACATCACATGCAGGCGTTGAAATATATGATCGAAGAGTTTGTACACCGGACAGGGAACAAAGTTTTGATCGCTCATGAGACCCGCGATACGCTCGGAGAGAACAATGCCAGGGATTTCCTGTTTGACATCCTGAACGGTGAGACACGGAAAAATTGCGTTTATCTTGATTTCTTCTGGACGCCGGAGCAGGCGCTTGCCGTCTACCGCCGGACCATGCTTCTTGTGAGCATGGAAATGCATTCCATCATCATGGGAATCGGAAACGGCGTGCCTGTCCTTCACATCCCGTATGCGGAGTGCGGACGCAAACGGCAGATGGTCCGTGATATGGGACTGGACCGTTGGCTGATCGACATCGACGAGCCCGATTCCGGCGAACAGATGCTCCGCGCCGCCTTGTATGCGGATTCCCACCAGGAGGAGATCAGGGCAAAACTGCGCGAGGTCCGCGGACATCTGGAAGCGCTGGCGTATCGGACCTGTGATACGCTGAGAGAGTATTTTTCAGTATCCTGAATATCGTAAAACCGCAGTTGTCGCATCGATGAATTTGTCCCTCCGGCGGAAACGCCGGAGGATTTTCCATGTTCTGAAATCCGCTTGTTTCCCGGTTGTTTTGTTTCAAAAAATCTGATTTTGTCCAAAGTGTCAAACTTTTTATCCAAATTGTTATTTACAAATGCGGGAAAAAGATTATAATCTATAAGCAAAGGGAACTCTTTTGTCCGGCAGCAGGTCTGAGGAGTTCAGGAAGAATCGGGCAAATACAGATAAAAACAGTAAGTCTGCGTATTTTGTTTTTACTTTTTGCCGCTATAATTATAACGGGTTCAGGAAAAGGATAATGACATGGTCAGGAGATTTGCAGGACTTGTCTTGAGAAGGAAGAAGGAATGGAAGAAGAGCGATACGGGAAAAATCTGTTTCAGGGAGGATGGGGGAACGCGGTTTTCCGCTTCTCTCTTTTCCCTTTCTTTGAGAGTGAAAATACGGATTTTCACCCTCATAGAGCTCCTCATCGTCGTGGCGATCATCGCCATTCTCGCCGGTATGCTTCTGCCCGCTCTGAACAAGGCGCGGGAGATGGCATACAAGATTTCCTGTGTCAACAGCATGTCCTCCCTCGGGAAGGCTTATATTATGTACACCGGTGATTATAATTCTCTGGTTCCATTTTACAATAACACTATGTCCTGGTTTGGCGGCAGTCCAGAAAAGGGATTCCTGGCAGGATATCTGAATTTGAATGATGCCGGTATCCACATCGGGCAGCGGGCTCGTCGCAATGGACAGGCTGATAAGCCGATTATACGGTCGAAAATCAGTTGTCCCAGTTTAGACCGCTATGAATTACGGGATCCTGTAAGTGGAACATACGGTTATGGATATAATAATCAGGTATATAATAAATATTCTGCACCTTCAAATGTAACAGGGAGAGATATTTATCAATACACTGCAGCGACTTTTAAAGATTTTAAAATACCAAGTAAAACAATGCTATTTATGGAAAGTTGGTCTTCAATAGCCAGTCCATTTGATGCTGGTGTGAAAGATTGGAAGTTTTCACACTCAAATATGAGTAACTGTATTTTTGGGGATGGTCATGTGGACAGCGTTCGTTATATGTCGCCTTTCATAACGAATCGAGGAACGAGTTACGGCAGTCTGTTCTGGTATCCGGACGGGAAGAAAACTTACTGAAAACTTAAAAATAAAAAGCAAACATAAGGAGTCAAGACAATGAAAAAAGCAACATGTGCATTTCTTTCCGCAGTTACTCTGGCAATGTTCGGCGCCGTGGCACAGGAAAACCAGTCCGTGAATCTGGTGCAGAATGGAGATTTTTCCAAAGCGGAAGATGCAAAGGATATGAAACGGTGGAGGGACGGTTACTGCTTTATGCACGACGCCTCCATTCCCGCGAATTCTCCCATGCGGCAGGATGTGAAGAAAGCCGTCAAATGGGAGATCAAAGACGGCATGGCTGTCATTGCCAAGAGCCCCGATCTGGTGAAATACTGCAAGGATGACAGGAAGGTGGCGTCGAGAGTGTCCGGCGGATATTCCAAGTTTATCCAGCTTGCGCAGACGAACGGCGGAAATTATGTCGTGTCGCTTCAGTATCAGATGAAGAATCCGGCTGTTACGGACGCCAAAGGCTACATTCTGATTTCCACGTATGAGAAACCGGAGAATAAAAGTCTTTTCAATATTCTCCCGAAAGGAAAACTGCTGGTTTTTCCGCTTGCCGTGACCGGCGATGAATGGAAGACGTTCCGGAAAGAGTTTGCAGTTCCCGCCGGAATCAACTGGCTGGGCATGGTGGTGCGCATCGACGGAGTCGGTGATTTGAAGTTCAAAGACGTCAGCCTGACGGAAAAGAAATGAGGTTTGAATGAAAAACAGAGGTTGTTTGTTTCTTTGTGCAGCGGCGTTGCTCGCGTCTCTGTCCGCTTCGGCGCTCGACCGGGGCGGTGTGACTTTTGACTTTCAGAAAATTTCGGACGCCCGGTTTGCCGCCTCCGCAAAAACGGATGAGGTCAATCTGATTCGGAACGGCGACTTTTCCCGACAGGAATCCCCGGATGATCCTTTCCGCTGGCATTCCAATTACTGCCACGTGCATAATGCGGCGGTCCCGTCCGATTCCCCGATCCGCCGGAATGTGAAGAAAGCCGTCAAATGGGAGATCAGGGACGGAGTGGCAAGCATCGTCAAGAGCCCCGATCTGGTGAAATACTGCAACGGGGATGAGAAGATCGCTTCCGGCGTCTCCGGCGGATTTGTCAAGTATGTGCAGCTTGCGCAGACGAATGGTGGAACCTACAAGCTGAGTTTCAGCTACCGGATGAGTCATTCGGTCGGGGACAAGGGGTATGCGATTGTGTCGCTTTTCGACAAACCGGAGAACAAGCGCATTCAGAACATTCTTCCCAAAGGAAATCTGCTGGTCTTTCATCTTGCGGATACAGGGGGAAACTGGAATCTGTTCAGCCGCGAGTTCACGGTTCCCGCCGGAATCAACTGCCTGAGCGTCGTGGTGCGCATCGACGGCGTCGGGGAATTGAACTTCCGTGACGTCAGGCTCACGGAGACCAAGGCGGCGGAAAAGATTACGCTGAAACTTTCTCCCCACGGTTTTCTCGACCACACATTCGCCGTATCGCAGAACCAGCCGGCGGTCATGACTTTTGTCTGGAAGAAAAATACCGATGACCGTTTCTCCGCGAAGAATCTCGAATTTGTCCTGACGCTTCCCGCAGGATATGAGTTCAAAGGCACCTCCTTTGCGGAAAAGAATTCGATCCGCACGGTGAAAACACAGGACGGCGGCAGCGAGGTGCGTTTCAGGATCAATCCCTCGCTCTCCGGTTATCTGCCCGGGAAAAACTTCAATTTCTATCTGCGGATGCCGATGATGATTGCAACGGATACGGCGGTTGGAACCCGTGGCGCCGCGTCGCTGCGGATTGAGGAGAACGGCAGAACGGTGTCCAATGTGGAACCGGTCGAACTTTCCACGATTCCGTCCGTTCGGGCGGCACACCGTCCTTCCCGGTATTTCAGCGGGATTTATATCGGCGGGCTTTACCTGAGCTTTCAGGAACCTGCCGCGGATGCGCTGTTTGCAAAACTGATGGGCGACGCGGGAGTGCAGTGGGTCGTGGCTTCTCCCGGAACACGGGGGAAGGCATGGCGCGAAAACGGCGTTGTTTATATCACGCCTGAAAATTACTGGGTCGCCAACGGTTTCCGGGTGGGACTTCCCGAAGGGCGCCCCGAGGCGGATAAATACAGGTATATCGGCAACAGCAACTTCAATCTTGACAACGCGACATGCCCCGCCGCGGTTTATGAAGAACGCGAGTATTTTGCGAAGAACACGAAGGAAATGATCCGGAAGTCTCTTGCCGGATGCGATGGACTGTGGGGCAACTGGGAACCTTACATGTTTGCAGGCAAGGGCTGCATGTGCGATACCTGTCGCGCGAATTTCGCGAAGTTCGTAAATGTCCCTCTGGAGCAGATGAAGAAGGAATGGCCCGCCGAACTGGGGCGCGGAAAGAAATATTACGATCAGATTGTGAGGTTCCGTTCCCTGGAACACGCGAAGATGGTGAAGACGATTCACAAGGCGGTTGTCGAGGCGACCGGCGGGGAGAAGTCGCTCGGTTTCATCCCCGGAATTGCGTGGATTGAAATGTCCAGCTCATGGCGTCCCATGAATCTGGCTCCGGAGGTTCAGGCATACGATTATGCGGGCTCCCTGCGCTGGATCAATCCGTGGGGTCCCTATCCGTGCTGGGATACCCAGCAGCCGTTCGGATACGACAAGAAACGGATGCTTTCCTACTTCATCTCCGCCCGCGATGTCCGGGAGCAGGTCAACAGGGACTACCCGGAGGGGAAGCGCCCGAAACTGATGTCGTTTCCGCATGGGCTCCAGCTTTGCGACTGGGTGATTCAGCCGGAAAATCTGGAACTGGGAATGGACGCGTTCTTTTTCAACGGTTTTGAGTCCACAATCGTTTACGCATTCCCGAAAGGATATGACAACCGTTACTGGAACGCCTTTGCCCGCGCCGTCGATACCGCCGGCAAATATGAGAGTTACGTGATCGACGGGAAACGGATTGACGGAGACGTGCAGTTGATTCCGGTTCCTGAGTATGCCGCGCCGTCAGGCACGGTGGCGGATGCGATTCCCAGGTATAAGAATGAACCCATGCTTCAGGTTGCCGCATACCGGCTCGGAGACAAACGGATCGCCGCGGTTTTCAACTTCTGGGAAAAGGGGGAGGCGTTTTTCACGTTCCGCCTTGCCGGCCTTGACCCGGAGAAAAGCTATACCGTGACCTGCGGCGACGATCAGTTCGTGCCGGCTGCCGGGCGTTCCGTCTATACGGGCGCGGAGCTGGCGAAAGGAATTCCGCTTCATGCCGGAGCCGCGCGCTGTGCGGTGTATGAGATCCTGCCGGCAGGCAAGGCGCTGACGGGGAAGACTCTGTGGAGCGCTGAAAAACTGGATCAGCTCTATCGGAGCCGCCGTCCGGAACTCGCGAAGGAAGCCGAGGCAGACCGGAAATTCGAGGAGCTCAACAATCCGAAGGATATTGCCCTCGAAGACATGTCCAGTGCCGGAATCGAGTGCAAAGTCAATGCGGAAAAACAGACCATGACGTTTGCCGCGAAACAGAACGCCATTGTTCTCAGCACAAAGGAGATGAGCATTCTGGAATGGACGGTCAAAGGACGGAAACTGATTCAGGGCAATCCGGTTTCCGGTTTCGGAACCGCGGTCTTCTGGGAACCCTCCTGGCAGCCGCAGGGTGCCTACCGCGTGTTGAAGCAGGAGAAGATCAAAGACGGTTTCCGCATTGTCGGAGAGATGTATGTGACAAGCAATGCCCAGCCGCTTCTGGAGGCATTGAAAGTCCGCCAGACATTTGAGATCACGGATTCCTGCCGGAAGATCGCTCTCAACACCACACTGGAAAATGCGTCCACGGATGAGGCGCCGCGCATCCACCGTTTCGGATTGAGGTATCACTGTTTCCCCGTTGCGCCCGCCCTGAAGAACGGCAGTGCGGAAATGACGCGGAACGGAGAAAAAGTCCCTTATGTGAGAGATTACCGTCAGGCGCTGTTTTCCACCGGAGACAAAGTGTTTGAAGATACGGTCGGAAAGACGTTCAGCGTTAAGAAGCCCCTCGTGAAGATTACGAAAGCGGATGTTGTATTCCGCGCTCCGGAAATTCCGGCTCTGGCATTGGCGCTTTCCCCGGAAAAGGAATTTGCGGGCTTTGCGCTGTGGGATTCCCCGAAACAGTTCTGTTCTACGTTTGAACCTTGTTTCAAACAGGTTACATTAAAACTGAAAGAGAAAATTTCATACGGTATTATCGCCGTTGCAGGAGAATGAAACTATGAAAATCTATGTTCAGACGGATATTGAAGGTGTCGCCGGATTCTGTTTCCGCGAAAACAGGGCGAATCCCTCCGAGGAGAACGTCCGGCACCGTTACCGGATGTATCAGTTGCTGACGGACGAGGTGAACGCGGCGGTTCGCGCCGCGTTTGATTCCGGCGCGGACGAGGTGATAGTCAACGACAACCACGGTTCGGGTTACAATATCCTGTTTGAACAGCTTGACCCGCGCTGCCGCATTATCCACGGGCGCAACGGAAGCGGTCCGCACTGGCTGCCGCTTCTGGATTCCTCTTTCGATGCGATGGTCCTGATCGGGATGCACGCGATGGGAGGAACGCCGTGTTCGATCATTCCCCATACCAGATGGGTTGTGAACGACGGCGAATTCTATTTGAGCGAGGCGTCCATGGCGGCGGCGATCGCCGGAGATCACGGAGTTCCGGCGGTCATGCTCAGCGGGGACGACAAGATCAATGCGGAGGTTTCCGCGAAGATACCGGGAATTGAATCCGTCGTCGTCAAGCAGGCGCTTTCCCCCTATATGGCGTGTTCCGTGATTCCGGCGAAAGCCTGCGAGATGATTTATGAGGGCGTGAGACGCGGCATTGCCCGGCGCAAGGAGATTGCTCCCTTTGTGGTTCGGGGACCTGTCCGGCTGAATCTTCTGGACTCCCCCGATCACTGCCCGCCGTTGAAGGAATGCGGCGAGACCGTAACGGGGGACACGATTGACGAGGCTTTCATGAAGTATGAAAAGGGAATGGAGTGGAGCACGTTCGGACTGGAGCAGATGGACGGTTTCCTGTTTCCGTGAACAGGGATGCCGGGCTTTCTTGCAAAAGAAAGCCTGTCATAGTATAATAAGAGGTTTGCAAGTTGTTCCCGTTTTGTAAAACTCTTGATAGAAGGAAGATCACAATGTCAGAAATGATTGATTGCACCGAAGATACGGCTCTGCTTCATAACCGTTTTCTCTCCCGGCGGTTCTGCTGGAATGAGAATGGATTCTTTTCCGATTCCCTTGTCAATCTGAAAACCGGCAATGAATATTGCAGAGGGAAGGGATATGAATTCGCTTTTTCCGTCAACGGGGAAAAGATCGTAAGTTACTCCGAACCGCGGCTCCGCGAGGTCGACGGCAATATGGAATGCCGTAAGGATGTCCCCCGGTTTCTCGGTTCCGAGGCCAGACGGATGGATGAGACGACGGAGGAACTCATTCTGCGGTTTTCCGTGGAAAAATACGGTGTGGCAGTGAAATTCTCCTGCCGGATTTCTTCGGAGATTCCGGGAATCGTCAAGCAGCTTGAGATCGAAGCATTGAAGGATGATCTCTGCATTACCGAGTTGATTTTCGATACATTCAACTTTTATCCGGGACAGTTCAACGACTGTGATTACTTCTGCGGCTCGGATGATGCGCCTCTCCCGCTGAACTTCGCGGTGGAGGGCTCCGCCGATGTCATACGCTGTCATAATTCAGCATTGAAAGAGGGCTTTCTCTGCGGCAGTGCGGCACCCGGTCCGCTGCGCCGTTTCATGGGATATATTCACTGGAACTCAATGGACGTCTCCTATTCGATGGGAAGTGTCCCGTTTGCGAAATACCTGCGGAAAGGGGAAGTGTTCCGCGCGGATCATTCTTTCCTCCTGCTGTATACGGGAAATGCCGCCTCCGGCGATCAGGAATTCCGGCAGCTGCTGAGAATGGTTCTGCCGCCGGCGGTGAAGCCGGGAGTCATGTACTGCACGTGGATTCCCTTCCTGAAACGGATTCAGGAAAAACTGATTCTTGATCTGGCTGAAAAAGCGGCGGGGATGGGGTTCCGTTATTTTGTATTGGACGACGGCTGGTTCACGAATGAAAAGCGTCGCATCGACAGGGAGAAGTTCCCGCACGGGCTGGAATTTTTGAGCGGGAAAATCCGTGATATGGGGCTTCGTTTCGGGTTATGGTATAATATCGGCACCTCTTACGGCGATCCCGATACTCCGGATTCACTCGCGTGCCGTCTGCCTGACGGCAGTTTGAAGAAATCGGACGGGAATAAGGTGCTCTGCTTTGCGGGAGAACACCGTCAACGGGTTCTGGAGGAGCTGATTGCCCTTGCGGAGAGGTATCATGTCGCTTACTTCAAACTGGATTTTTCCTCCATTCTGAGCCCTTATGCGGTTCAGCCGTATGGCTGTCATTCGCGGGAACACCGTTATCATCACGGGTTTGAAGACTCTGTGATCGAGATGTTCCGCGGGCTTCTGTTTTTGCGGAATGAACTGAAAAAACGGTTTCCTGATCTGATCGTGGATTTCAGTTTTGAATCGTTCGGAACGGAGCGTCCGAATATCGCCGCGCTGGAATACAGCGATCTGCATCATGTTTCGAATTTTTCCGGCAAGGACAGGAAATTGCAGAATATTACGAAAATACGGAAACAGTTTTACCGCTGGTTCGGCAAACTCCCGCCGGAACGTATCCTCGGCGGGCTTCTTGTCCTTCAGAATGATTCCGCCGCCGAATATCTGCTGACTTCGTTTACCGGTGCGCCGCTGGTTTCCGGCGATCTGAGAGATTTGCCGGAGGAGGCGGGGAAAAGAGTTGGAAAGTTCACGGAGGCGTTTCATGCTCTGGCGGATCGGGAGTGTCTGACTGAGCTTGAGGTTGTGCTTGATGAAGATGATCTGGATGTATTCATCCGCAGGGGAGAATCGGGACATGGTTTCCTGTGCGGATTCAACAGAAGAAAAGAGGATGTAGTACTGGATATTCCGACTCCGTTTGCCTGCCGCAATGTGGAAACGGGAGAAACGGGAATGCATCTTCCGGCGGAATCCTGCGGAATGTTTATTTTTTGATAGAGAAAGGATTGAAACAAATGAAAGAGAAAGTCGGTTTCGGCATCATCGGGGCGGGAATGATTGCCGCACATCACGGGAAAGCGATGGCTGACCTGAAAAATGTGCGCCTGATCGGTTTCTATGACACGAATTACGAGTCTGCGAAGAAACGTGCGGAGGAGTTTCACTGCAAGGCTTATGCGAGTTTCGAGGAGTTTCTGGCGGACCCTGAAATCGAGGCTGTGACGATTGCGACGCCGTCCGGAATGCACGGTTCCGTCGCGATTCCCGCGGCAAAGGCGGGCAAACATATCCTTTGCGAAAAACCGCTGGAAATCACGCTCGAAAAAGTGGATGAGATCATCCGGGTCTGCGAGGAAAACCGTGTCCTGCTGTCGCCGGTGTTCCAGACCCGTTTCACGAAACCGGTTCAGCTGGTGCGCGAAGCGATGCGCTCGGGGCGTTTCGGGCGGATGGTTCTCGCCAGCGCACAGATGCGCTGGTTCCGCGATGCCTCCTATTACAGCGGCTCGAACTGGCGCGGCACATGGAAAATGGACGGCGGCGGGGCACTGATGAATCAGGCGATTCACATGATCGACCTGCTCCTTTACATCAACGGAGCTCCGGAGGAGGTTTTTGCGTTCGCGGGAACCCTGACGCACAGCATCGAGGTGGAGGACAATCTCTGCGCGACGGTGAAGTACCGCAACGGCTCGTTCGGGACGATTGAGGTGAGCACATCCTGCGCACCCGGATTTCCCCGCCGTCTGGAGTTTTCCGGGAGCGCGGGAACCGTCGCGTTCGAGGAGGACAAGATCACGCGCTGGGAGTTCGCCCAGTCCCGTCCTGAGGATGAGGCGATCAAACGCGAACTTTCCGGCCAGGCGGATGCGAAGGGCGGAAGCGCTCCCATGAACATCAGCTCCGACGGACATGCCTGCCAGATTTCAGACCTTGCGGACGCCGTTCTGAGCGGGCGCAAACCGTTTCTGGACGGTCATGAGGGACGGCGCGCGATTGAGCTGATCTGCGGCATTTACGAATCCGCGCAGACCGGAAAACCCTATTTCTTCAAAAGGTGAGCCATGAAACTGAATTTTATTCCAGTGACCATGCGTCTGCCGCTGAAATTCGGGGCGGAAACCATTCATTCGATCCAGATTGCGCATGTCGAGTTTGAGGCTTACGGTGCAGTCGGGCGCGGCGAAACTCCTCTTTCGGTCGGCTGGGCGTGGCCTTCGGATTTGTCCTTTGCTTTCCGGGAAAAGGTCATGTGCGATTTCTGCCGTTTCCTTGCAGAAAACTGGTCTGCTCCGGCATCGGACCCCATGACTGCCGGTTATGAATTCCTGACCCGGAATCTGCCCCGGCTCCATGCGGAATTCAATGAAAAGCACCAGGTCGGAATGCCTCATCTTGCGGCGCTGATCTGTGCGTCCGCATTCGATATCGCCCTGCACGATGCATTCGGGCTTGCGCACAGAATTCCGACCTACCGGACTTACAACAGAAAATTCATGGAACACGATCTGTGCCGGTTTTTCGATGATCCTGAATTCCGGGGCAAATACCCGGAAGATTATTTCGTCGCGGACGTGCCGGAAACACTGCCGGTATGGCATCTCGTCGGCGGAAAAGACCTGCTGCGCGAGGCGGAACGGACGGGGGCGGAACCGGATGACGGTTATCCTGTTTCGCTTGAGAAATGGATCGAACGCGACGGTTTGCGCTGCCTGAAAATCAAGTTGACCGGACGCGATTCCGAATGGGATTATTTCCGTATGGCGGAGGTCGGGAAAATCGCTCTGGAATATGGCTGTACGGCACTCTCGCCCGATTTCAACTGCATGGTGACAGACCCAGCCTACGTAAACCGGATTCTGGACCGCCTGAAAGCCCTGGAACCGGAAATCTACAGCCTCGTCCTCTATGTGGAACAGCCGTTCCCGTATGATCTTGAGGCGAACCGGATTGATGTGCATGACTGTGCGGAGCGCAAACCGCTGTTCATGGATGAAAGCGCGCATGACTGGCGGTTTGTGAAACTGGGGCATGAGCTCGGCTGGAACGGCGTCGCGTTGAAAGTCTGCAAAACACAGACCGGCGCTCTGCTGTCCGCGTGCTGGGCGAAGGCTCACGGCATGAAACTGATGGTTCAGGATCTCACGAATCCGATGCTTGCTACGATTCCGCATGTCCTGCTCGCCGCGCATGTCGGCACGATCATGGGGGTCGAGTGCAACGCACCCCAGTTCTACCCGAACGCCTCGCTGGAATACGAGAAACTTCACCCCGGGCTTTACGAACGCAGAAACGGCGTTGTCAGACTCGACACCCTCACCGGAGACGGCATGGCTTACTGACGAGCCTCCCCGGAGTCTCCGGAGCGTATCCGGCGGAACCGTTTGCCGTTTCCGCCGGATATTTCTGTTATCTGGCTTTGAATGAATCTTTCTGGAACTGGAAATTCCGGATATGGATTTCCGGTTCCGGGTGTCCGGCGGGATATTTGCAGGCGGCGGCTCCGGACCATTGAATCAGCCAGCCGACATTGCGGATCATGGACACTTCCGGCGTTTCCGCGTAATAGACCATGCACTGTTTCATAGCCGGATGCTGGAAGCAGGTCATTCCCGCATCAATGGCAAGAGTGCCGTTCTTCGTGAAATTATAGATTAACGGCATACCGTAATATTCTCCACCGTAACGATTGTCGCTTGCATAGAGCCGTCCGTAGTTGTCAAACCAGCGGGTATCGTTGGCATAGGGCCAGTCTTTCACAAAAGGCAGGTGGTTATGTCTGTGATCCGTCATGGGCATTGGAACGCCAAGCATGTCAGTGATTCGCATATCGCCGCCCAGATTCGTAATGAATGCGGAACGATCCATGCGTGCATTTGTGCTGACCCAGAAATCATGGAGTTCGCTGTGAGCGGCGTTGGTAACGAGCCCGTGCACCGGTGAAATGAATACGGAACGTTTCAGGAGAAGCTCCGTATGATTGGGAAGGTTTGCCTGTCCGTTGCCGGCAAGAAGAGAAACGGAGCTGTTCAACTGCTGATAGAACAGGCATTTTTCAATTAATATCTCCGCTTTCGTCTTCACATTTGTCCGGAGTTCAAAACCGTAAGTTCCCGAGACCAGACGCAGGTTCGTCGCCCAGAGTGTTTTCTGATCCTTCCCCCGGAAAATCGGCGCCTTGATGTCATTCTGCTGAAGCGTGGCAAGTCCGCGTGACATGAAAGCAATTTCAGAAGGAATGTCAAGCGGTTCGGAAATGCTGATCAGGACGGGCGGAAGCTCAATCAGCGCCGCGGCTCCCTGCGAGGCGGCTTTCAGGACCCGTTTCATTGCGGCAGTATCATCCGTTTTTGGGTCGGTATCCATACCGAAATCAACAGCTTTCAAAGTCCTCCGGAACCGCTTTTTCATATCGTCAGCCGTAATCCTGACACGGGGAACGTAAACGGCGTTGAACACTTTTTCCGGCATGGGTTTCCCGATCCTCTTTCTGAGAAAATCGGGCACGCCTGCCGTTGAGATCGTATCACAGCCGGACAGCGTAATATCGTAAGGCGGTTCTTGATTGAAATAGGACTTGCCGGACAATACTTTTTCATAAATATCCACATTCCTTTCTGTTTTCTTCAAATCCGCACGGGTTATTTTTTCCGCGCCGCCCATAAGCATGACCCGTTTCCCCGAAATGTCCCGGACATTCTCAAAGTCAATAATATTCGGAATGGCGCCTTTACAGAGAATGATGGGATGTTTCCCACATTGAACATGAGTATTTTTTACAGTGATATAGGTCTGTATTTCAGATGCTCTCATCTCCGGTTTATCATTGGAATAGTAGAATAGCGGCATACCGCTGTTTTCTCTGACCGCAAAAGAGGATTTGTAGATGGAACATCTCGAAAATGGATCATGAAACCATGCCTTTCCCCCGGGAATGGCTTTGGATGCTGTTGCCTTGAGATTGATGAGTGTAACAGGACCCTTAACATCAAATGGTGATTCAGTTGCCTTGTCTGATACTTGAACACGGCAGTTTTCTATTACTGCGCCATCACAGTCGAAGTGAAAGATTTTCGCACAGTTGATGAAGTCACAATTGCTAAATGTCATTAATGTGGAATTGTGAGCAGGCGTTCCTTTTTCATCGTTTTTTGTCAATATTGGTTTTTCATCCTGCCATTTTACTTCATAAAGACCGTAGGTTCTGTCTGAAAACCTTTTGCCTTTGGGATTCAGAAAATTCAATGAGAAAAAGACTGTGCCCCTTGCATTTTCAAAAGAACAGTTCTCTGCTGTAAAATTGGCAGTGTCCTCATTACCTGTCCACATGACAATGTGATTATGTCCATTTATAAATATTAAATTCTTTATTTGAACGCGGAATCCCCACCGGATATACAGAATGTCTTTATCCGGATTCGCCTGGATGATTTTGCTGTTCTTTTCCCCGCGCATGTAAAGATATGTTCCGGCAACAAGTGTTGAAGTGATCCTGTAATTCCCAGACGGGAAAAACAGTTCCGGAACTTTTATGCTTTCAGAAGTTGTTCCCAAAACCGGTAAATTTCCCAGATGAGGAGCTCCTGTCAGCATCGGCTGACGTGCCAGCAAAACACGGTGATCCAGATTCCGGATGAAATTCAAAGCCTGCTGAATTGCCATGGTATCGTCTGCAATACCATCACCTTTTGCACCGAAGTCGCGCACATTGACTCCCCGCGACCAATCCGTTGCATTTACTGCGAACTGGCATAATACAGCCAGAATTATGATAAAAATATGCATCATTTCCTTTTCCTGTAATTTGGATGAACTTTCAGATGGTTATTTACTTGGGTCATACCATTTTGCGCGGACGTTACCGCGATTTGGATATAGGTTCATCTTTAACCAGTTTTGAATATTTTCTACATGTCCATCCATCATAAGCAGATTGGAACTGCCTTTCAATGTCAACGGAGTGTTGTAGCGTCCTCCATCATGAGGTGCTATTATATTTTGCAGAGCCAGTACTCCCCCCCAAGCGGCTCCGCAATAAGCAACCCCTCTGTAATAGGAGTTTTCTTTAGAACACGTTTCCACTGTAACAACTTTACTTGATATGTTTTTTGCGCGGGAGGCCTTAAATAAGGAGGGAGAAGAAAATAAATTTGAACTGCCTCCGAGATAATCCATATTGTAGCCATAGGTGACTGCAGAGAAATTATAGTTTAACTCTGGTTTTTTGAAAATACTGTTCTCGCCGTTCAGTGCCGGAGAGCGGAGTTCAGATGTAAAAGTGGGACATATATATACTTTAAGCCCTGTGATGTATTTGTTGTTCCAGAGATTCCAGGAATAGTTGTCAAACGATATGTCAGTCACCTCGTTTGTATAAAACATACGGGAAAAAGGCATGTAAAAATCATTGAAGTCATTCAGATAGGATGCAAATCCTATTCCGAGCTGTTTCTGATTTGACATGCATTCTGTTCGCTTTGCACTTTCCTTTGCCTTGTTCAGCGCCGGCAGCAGCAGCCCAGCCAGAATTGCGATGATCGCAACAACTATTAACAATTCTATTAAAGTGAAAAAAACCATCTTCCTTACCAACTTGAATCGCTTAAACATCATCATATCCTCCATCTATTTGAAAGCCTCCTGTTGTGAACTATCTTTCTAACGCTTTTATCATCGCAAGAAATATTTTACATCCTGTGATCCTGCGTTAGCATATCTTTAAGGAAAAAGTGACGTAATCAATATTTTACATAGAAATATTCCTCCTGAATCCTATTACACTGAAATGCAAACCTGGTTTTATTTTTCCTTTTTCAATTGATCTATCGGGGTTATGGCAACATCAATCTGGTTCATGACAGTAGTCATATAGACAACTGCGCTTCCGTCTGGTGAAAAATGCGGGTGTGGATCTAGATGGTAATTCCGATTGTTAAAAGATTGCTTTATCATAGGCAGGAATGGAAGGGCAGATACAATTTCTGTTTCCAAACAGGTAAGTCTGTCATAAAATAAGATTTGAACAGGGGATGTGGACCACGCATATGGAGATTGATCTGCGCAGTAATAACGTCCGGATGGATCGCAGTGTGCATGGCATAGCGGTCGTTTCCAGACATGTTCTGTATTCAATGTATAGGGATCGCATTGATAAACTCCTTCAGCATAGTCTACATAGCAAACTTTTCCATCCATGCTCCACCATTCATGAGCGGTATTATTCGAATGTCCTTCCCAGATATCGGGACGCAAATTACGGTATATGGTTTGTTCAGTATCCATGAGCCATAAACGCATTTCCATAAAAATATATCGTCCTGTAACCGGATCCCGCATCCAGTCTCGCGGCAACAGAAAGAGTTTGGGGTCTGTTGGAGAAAACTGGGCATGATCATGACAATATGAAAATTCATGCAGGATTTTTACTTCCCCAGTTGAAATATTTCCCAAAGCAACAAAAAAAACATTTCCGATTTGCCCGTCTAAAATGAAATATTTATTATCACAGGACATGCTCAGGTGGGTTGCAAGTCTATACAAATAGCGATGACCGATATATTCCTCCGGCAATGTCAATACCGTTCTGATTTCTCCGTCCAGGTTCATATACATGACAGACTCATTGCATGTAAAATAAATTCCGCTGCTGTCCGGCGCCACCATTGGCGACGCATTTGAGAATCCCGCTTGAGGATAAGAGCGAATCCAAGGCATTTCAGGATTTAAACAGACACAACCAAGCATCTTTTGCGGATTTGGAGGAAACGCCGTGTAGAACCAGAGATATTCTCCGTTTGGAGAAATGCTTGGATTGGTAAAATAAAAGGGTTGTTGGATGGGAGCAATCCGTTTTTCCAAAATATAACTGCCAATTCCATTCGAGGGATTTTCCCAGAGCTTGAAATAAGGATGTTGCTTTAGAGAATATTTCATGTTCAGTCTTCCTGATTGATTATATTCCGTAAACTTTGTGTCCATGTCATCTCAAGAGACGGGCGGTCATCATAAATCGGGAATTCTTTCAGCATCTCATTTTCCGCCCCGCAGCTTGCCGACGGATAGAAATAGGGGGTTACCGCAGTCCTCGCAGGTTCGGAATCGCTGTCTCCCTTCTCAATGCGCTTCAGCATCAGTTCCACAGTCAATTCCGCCTTTTTCCGGATGGGCTGGATGACCGTTGCAAGCGGGACTGCGCAGAGATCGCAGAGCGCAAGCCCGTCGTAACCGATGACCTTGATTTCCTCCGGCACCCGGACTCCATGCGTCAGCAGGGCGGAAATCAAACGTCCTGCAAAATAATCGTTGCAGCAGAAGACTACATCCGGTGCAAGCTTTTTCAGGCGCCGGATGATCTCCTCCGCCTTGCCGTTGCATTCTTCCACAGTCAGTGCGGAGAGTGGTTTCCCAGACTGTTCAAATGCCTTTTTCAATCCGTCGAATTTTTCCCTGCCCGGATTGGAGAAAATGCTTTTATTATGAAACGACGACAGATAAACCCCCTTCTGGCAGCCTTGTTTCAGAAGATGTTCCGCCGCCAGAAAGGTTCCCGCCGCATGGTCAATGAAGATATCGGCATTTTCGATTCGCGCCGGCGGGCAGAATACCGAGGGAATCAGCGTGCGGAGCCCGGATTCGGCAAGCGGGTTGTATGCCGTCGTGATGATCAGCCCGTCGATTCCTTTGCCGAGCAGGTCCCGGACTGCACGCTCCGCCGCCTCTTTGTTGATGCCATAGGATGTGATCAGATTGTAGCCGTGACGGTCGAACGCCTGACTGAGTTCATTGAAATAAGTCTGTTCCTCGACGTATGCATAAGGTGCGCCGTAGACGCCGATCGTATGGTTCGCTACGCCTTTCAGATGCCGTGCCGCCTGATTCGGGATATAGTTCAGGAGTTTTGCAATGTGCAGAATCCGGTTGCGCATTTTCTCCGAAACTTTACTTGTCCCTTTCGGATTCAGGGCAGCGGCGACCGCCTGCCGTGAAACTCCGGCGGTGCGTGCGATGTCATTCATGGTGACCGGCATATTTGTTTCCCTTATGCATGATTAAAAAATTGCTCGTGCAATTAAATTATAATGCAGACCGGCGAATTTGTCAAGGGGGGATTTCAAAAAAAGTTGGAATAATGTTGCTGTTGCGGTCATGCGCCGGCGGAATTTCCAAAGACGGCAAACCTGCCTGCCGGGGTGCAGGTGACTTTCACCCGTGCTGGAAGGTCTGAAAGGCAACTGTGGCGTCAGCGAATTGTGCAACACACACGGCATTACTCAAGGCATGTATTACAAATGGCGTGACCGGTTGCTGACGGATGGCGCCGAACTGTTTGAATGCGGCGGAGTGGATCATGCGCGAGAGCGTTTGAAACAGGAAAATCGCAAGCTCAGAAAGTCATCGAAGAACGCTTGATTTTCGATGCACCATCTTTATAGGCTGATTCAGGAAAAGATAATTAAGATGAATTGACTTTTTTGCTTTTGTCTGTTATCTTATGTTTACAGAATTTTTAAGGAGATGCGATGAAAAAGTTTCTTTTGTTTTTATTTACGGCTCTGACCTTCTGCTTCATGACGGGCTGCGGGGAGCGGAAAATGTCGGAGGAGGAGATTCAGAAGAAAAGTGAAGCGCTTTGCATGAAAGTGTTTGAGCTTAAAGAAAAGGGAGAGTATGAAACGCTTATTCCGTATTATTCAGAACTTTTCCATTATCATGACTTGCTGAGTGATGCTAACCCATATAAGGAATTGCTGTTCTATTTTATCAATCAGCATATGGGTATTGTGAAATATGAAATGAAACAATATGCCGAAGCAATTCCTCTGTCCGAAAAAGCATTGAATTCAGATGTGGATAAGATTTATCCTGAAATGAAAGAAGAAATTCAGAAACAGAAACTTGATATCTGTATTGCCTTAATGAAATCCTACCATAAAACAGGGAATATTTCTGAACGTGATCAAAAACGGAATGATGTAAAGAAAGCTGTAGAAAATCAGATTGCATCCAATAAACAGAAACAATATACTTTAAGAAGTTTTGACACTTATTATTTCTTTTGTGTTGTTGAAAGTGATATTCGTCTGGATCTGAATCAAAATACAGAAGCGTTGAATTTGCTCCTGAAAATGGAAGAACTGTATTCGTTGCAGAGTGAATATAGTATTTCATCCAGAAAAGATGTTCTGTTCCGGATCGCCAGGATTTATTTCAAGGAGAAGGACTGGGATAAAAGTATAGAATATTCAAAACGTTCCATCGACATTTATGCGGGGATGAATCGTTTCCCCGATTATGTTTATGTGCTTTTGATTCGTGCTTATCTTCAGAAAAAGGAGTATGATACGGCATTGCGGGATTCAGAGAAATATCTGCAATGGTGTGACCGGCATCCATTAAAGGAAAATTTAGTTTGCAAGGCGGATATTTATTACTGTATGGGGAAGTTGTATCAAATTCTGAATCAGACACAGAAAGGGGAGAGTTTCTTAAAGTCTGCATCGGAGATTGTTCCAATGCAGACCTTGGACAAAACATTAGGTCATTATTTTTGATTTAATTCTTCATGAAGCAAACCATACCGGTTTTAGTTGTCTGAACTATATTAAGTTGACTTTTTTGCTTTTATCTGTTATCTTATGTTTACAAAAATTAAAAGGAGATGCGATGAAGAAGGTTCTTTTATTTTCAGTCTTTGTCCT
>ENA-UOOA01001107-UOOA01001107.1-human-gut-metagenome-genome-assembly--contig:-P61old-NODE-1107-length-46512-cov-7.861872_pt1 | contig 46512 bp, 20 predicted proteins | sample MGYA00242467_ERZ724014 | MGnify/ENA metagenome assembly ERZ724014 | reverse complement strand
AAATCACGAACGAGCCGCCGCCCTTCATTCTTCTGAACGGATTCGGCGAATCGGTGCGGGCGTGGAACGCGCCGAACAATCCCGAAAACACGAACAGCGAGAAAAACGCGGTGTAGAAATGCGCCGTGCCTTTGCTTTCGCCCGTGCGGAAAAACGCGGCGATTTTCGGCGATTTCAAAAAATACAGACAAAGCAGCACGCAGTAGATCCCCGTGGCGGCAACGCGCCCCGCAAGCCGCTTTGTAAGCACCGGCTCGGAAAGCGGCACGGGCGGTCGGCGCATATCCTGCGGATCGACTCTGATCCCCGCGAACGCAAGCGAAGCGAGCGTATCCATAATCATATTGATCCAGAGCATCTGCATCACGGTGACGGGCGTATCGAAGCCGATAAACGGCGCGAGCAGCGATACCCCCACCGCGCACAGATTCATCGTGAGCTGAAATACCACAAACTGCCGTATGCTTTTGAATACCCGCCTGCCGTACGCCGCCGCCTTTACCACCGACGAAAGATTGTCGTTTGTGATCACCACGTCGCCCGCTTCTTTCGCAACTTCCGTTCCCGAGCCGAGCGCAAAGCCGACGTCTGCCTTTTTCAGTGCGGCGGCGTCGTTGATGCCGTCGCCCGTCATGCCCGTGACGTACCCGAGCCGCTGCGATAATTTTACGAGCCGGCTTTTATCGGTGGGCAGCGCGCGCGCCACCACGCGAAGGCGCGGCAGAATTTTCAGCACTTCTTCGTCGCTCATCGCCGCGAGTTCGCCGCCCGTAAGCACCACGAGATTTTCGTTTGCCGTAGGTTGCGGTATGCCGTTTTGCGGTATGATTTGCGGCGCGGCATTTTGCGCGGAAAAATCACATTCGCGGGGGGTATGGCGCGAAGTTTTACGTTTTTCTCTTTGCAAAACGGGCAGAAAAAGCCCCGCATCTTTGGCGATTGCCGCGGCGGTTTCGGGGTGGTCGCCCGTGATCATCACCACCTGCACGCCCGCTCCGCGAAGATCGTCTACGGCGGCGCGCGCTTCGGGGCGAAGCTCGTCGCAAAGCACGGCAAGCGCAAGCAAGGCGGCGTTTTCCGGCATTTTTCCCTGCGCCGCGCCCGCGTATTCCCCTTCATAGCAAGCAAGGGCGATCACGCGCCTGCCAAGGCTCGTCTGCTCGTGCAGGCGTTTTTCGATGAGCGCGAAATCGAGCTGCCGATTGCTTTCGCCGTCGAAATAGTACTCAAGATGCGGCAATAAAATTTCGGGCGCGCCCTGAAAATACGCGGTGACTTCGCCGCCGCAACGCACCGCGGTAAGGGCGTATTTCTTTTCGGCGTTGAATTTCTGCCGCGATAAAATCTTCGCTTCGCACGGGCGCGCGCTGCCGAGCAGGTGTTTTTCGGGAGAAAACGCCGCCCGAAAGGCTCTGTCCGCAGCGTTTCCGCCGCCCTTCGCCGCCGATTCGCCTCCGTTGAAATACGCGCACGCGGCGATTTTTTCCGCGAGCGGCGCGGGGATATTTTCCACCTGCAACAATTCTCCCCTGCCCGTTAAAACGCGCGCGACGGACGGCGCGCCGCGCGTGAGCGTACCCGTTTTATCGGTGAAAAGCATGCGCATGCCGCCCGCCGCTTCGATGCCCGCCGCGCGCTTTACAAGCACGTTGTCCTTTGCCATTTTCGCGCGGTTTGACGAAAGCACTACGGCGATCATCATGGGCAGACCTTCCGGCACGGCGACGACGACTACGGCGATGGCGAGCGTGAGCGCGTGCATGAGATAGGAAAACACGGTGAACGGGCTTTGGAAATCCGCTTTGATGAGCGCGGGGTTCATCGCGTTATCGAGAAAAAACGCGTTGAAAAGATCGGCGAGCGCAACGAGAACGGCGGCGAGATACCCAAACCGCGAAAGCGTGCCAGCAAGCACGGAAAGCTTGCGCTTTAACGGACTATCGCCTTTATCTTGCTTCAACGCGCTTGCCATCTGCCCGTAAAAGGTGTTTTCGCCCACTTCGCTTACGCGCGCGATCGCTTCGCCGCCCGTGACAAGGCTGCCTTCAAACGCCTTTTCGCGGCGGGAAAGTCCTTCCGCGCCCGCGAGCGGCTCGGGCGTTTTTTCCGTTTCCGCGCTTTCGCCCGTGAGCGGGGATTGCGAAAGGGTGAGTTTGCCGGAAAGCAACGTGACGTCCGCGGGGACGCGCTCGCCCGCCTCTAATAAAAGAATATCGCCTACCACGAGTTCGCGCACGGGAATTTGCATGGTTTTGCCGCCGCGACGAACGCGGCAGACGGCATTTTCGCTCTGTGCCATCAGCTGCTCGAACGCGGATTCGCTGCCGTATTCCGAAAGCGTGGAAACAAACGTGGAAAGGAACACCGCCGCGGCGATGCCAGCCGTTTCGGTGACGTTTTTGCTCTTGATGAAAAAGATTAAATTCACGGCGAGCGCGATTAAAAGAACGCGGATGATCGGATCGGAAAACGCGGAAAGATACTGCCTGAAAAAACCTTTTCTCTTGCGGCGCATAAGCGCGTTTGCGCCGTATTTTTCGCGCGAAAGTTTCACCTCTTCTTCGGTTAAACCGAAAAATGCGCCGTTTTTTTTCTGCGTGCCTGCGTTTTTCCGTGCGTTTGCGGACATATCTTGCCCCTCCGTGCCACTTTTATTCTGTTTATCGTATGCCGCCGCTCGTCCGTTTATGAAAATCGCAGAAAAATACGCAACGAAACGCAAAGAAAAACGCAAAAGAAAAACGCCCCCGCGCGGAAGTTTGCGCGAGAGCGTTGTTTTACGAATCAAGAATTATTTTTTCGGGTTGGTGATCGTGATTCCCGAATCGGACGCGTCGATTTTCACCGTATCGCCCGGCAAAAATCTGCCTGCGAGCAGCTCTTTGGCGAGCGGCGTTTCCACCGCCTGCTGCACGTACCGCTTCAACGGTCTTGCGCCGAGTACCGGATCGTAGCCGTTTTCCGCAAGATATGCGCACGCTTTGTCTGTAATTTCCAAAGTCAGTCGCTTTTCCGCGAGTCTGTCTTTGAGCGACGATACGAAAAGTTTTACGATCTTTTCGATTTCGCCTTTTTGCAGCGGTTTGAAAATCACGATTTCGTCTAACCGATTTAAAAATTCGGGACGGAAAGACGTTTTTAAAAGTCCTTCCACTTCCTTTTTCGCTTCTTCGGAAAGGTTGCCCTTTTCGTCGATGCCTTCGAGAATTGCGGGCGAGCCGAGGTTGGAAGTTAAGATGATCACGGTGTTTTTAAAGTTCACCGTTCTGCCCTGCCCGTCGGTAATACGCCCGTCGTCAAGCACCTGCAAAAGCACGTTGAAAACGTCCGGATGCGCCTTTTCCACTTCGTCGAACAGCACCACGCAGTACGGGTGACGGCGCACGGCTTCGGTGAGCTGACCGCCTTCGTCGTATCCCACGTATCCCGGAGGCGCGCCGATCAGACGGGAAACGGAATACTTTTCCATATACTCGCTCATATCGATACGCACCATGTTTTTCTCGTCGTCGAACAAGCACTTCGCCAGCGTTTTCGCAAGCTGCGTTTTGCCGACGCCCGTAGGGCCTAAAAACAGGAACGAACCGATAGGGCGATCGGGATCGGCGATGCCCGCGCGGGAACGAAGAATGGCGTTAGCCACGGCATCCACCGCTTCGTTCTGCCCGATTACCCGTTTGTGCAGGGTATCGGCGAGGTGAAGCAGTTTTTCCTTTTCGCCTTCCATCAGTTTCGCCACGGGAATGCCCGTGCGTTTTGCCACGATTTCGGCGATTTCTTCTTCGGTTACTTTATCGTGCAGAATCGTGCCGCCGTTGCCGTCCGCGCCGTCCGCCGCGGCTTTCTTCTCGCTTTCTTCCAGCTTCTTTTTCAGTTCGGGAAGTTTGCCGTACTGAAGTTCGGAAGCTTTCTGCAAATCGTACTCGCGCTGCGCTTTTTCCAGCTCCGCCGAGCATTTTTCGATTTCTTCGCGCAAAGACTGCACCGCGGAAATATCGCGTTTTTCCGCTTCCCAGCGGGTGGACAACGCTGCGTATTTTTCTTTCATTTCCGCAAGTTCGTTTTCGATTTCTTTCAGATGTTCCTGCGAAGCGGGATCGGTTTCTTTGGAAAGGGCGTTCTTTTCGATTTCCAGCTGCATCGTCTTTCTCGAAAGCGCGTCCATTTCTTCGGGGCTCGATTCCATCTGCGTGCGGATGGTGGCGCAGGCTTCGTCCACGAGGTCGATCGCCTTATCGGGCAGGAATCTGTCGGTGATATATCTGTCGGAAAGAGTCGCCGCGGCGATTAATGCGTTATCCTGAATTTTTACGCCGTGGAACACTTCGTAACGCTCTTTCAGACCGCGCAGAATGGAGATGGTATCTTCCACCGTGGGTTCGCCCACCAGCACGGGCTGGAAACGACGTTCGAGCGCGGGATCTTTTTCGATATATTTGCGGTACTCGTCCAGCGTGGTGGCGCCGATGCAATGCAGTTCGCCGCGCGCCAGCATAGGCTTTAACAGGTTGCCCGCGTCCATCGCGCCGTCCGTTTTGCCGGCGCCGACGATGGTGTGCAACTCATCGATGAACAGAATAATTCTGCCGTCCGATTTCTTCACTTCGGCAAGCACGGCTTTCAATCTTTCTTCGAATTCGCCGCGGAATTTCGCGCCCGCAATCAACGCGCCGAGATCCAGAGAAAATACTTTGCGGTCTTTCAGAGAATCGGGCACGTCCCCTTTCATGATACGAATCGCAAGCCCTTCGGCGATTGCCGTTTTGCCCACGCCGGCTTCGCCGATCAGCACGGGATTGTTTTTCGTTTTACGCGAAAGAATCCGGATCACGCTGCGGATTTCTTCGTCGCGCCCGATCACGGGATCGAGTTTGTGCTGCCGCGCCCGCTCCACAAGATCGCTGCCGTATTTATTCAGCACGTCGTAGGTATCTTCGGGATTTTCGCTATCCACGCGGGAATTGCCGCGCACTTTGGCAAGCTCCTGCATAAACGTATCTTTGCTTGCGCCCGCCTCTTTCAAAAGCCGTTTCACAAGGCTTTCGCCCTTATCGAAAAACGACATGAAAAGATGCTCTACGGAAACGTAGGAATCGCCCATTTGTTCCGCGGAAGTTTCGGCGTTTTCAAGCAGATCGTTGAGCGCGCGGGATACGTATTTTTCGCCGCCCGATACTTTGGGAAGCCGCGAAATCTCGGCGCGCGTTCTTTCGAGCAACGCGGAAACGTTTACGCCCATACGCGATAAAAGCGTGGATATCAACCCCTCCTTATCGCTTAAAAGCGAGAATAATAAATGCAGCTGACCTACGTCCGCATTGCCGTATTCCGTGGATACCCGCTGCGCGTTTACGAGCGCTTCCGAAGATTTTTCGGTGAATTTTTTCATATCCATAATTTTGCCCTCCTTGCCGTTTTTTGCCGTGCGCCTTGCCGTATGTTTTACGACTTTTGTTCGTCTTCGTTCGTCTTTCGGCGGCGCGCGCCTCAAACTTTATTTTTCATTAGTTATTTTTACCACGCGTTTTTGCCGTTTAAACATTGCGATCATAACTTTTCGTAAAATATTTTCGGCTCGGATGATCATTTTGAAAAAACGCCCCGAAGATGAAACTTCGGGGCATCTTTGTACAGGGCGTTGCGGGTTAATCCACTTCCCGCAAAGGCACGTCACGCGAAATCGACGGGCCGACGAAATCGTCTTTAAACGTATGTCCGTCCCGGTTTTTTCCGCCGCTCGTTCCGTCTGCGCCGGAAGCGCAACCGCCGATAAACGCAAGCGACACCAAAAACATCACTCCCGCAATCAGCATAATCGTAATTTTTTTCGTTTTTACCATGTTTTCTCCTTTGTAAATATTCCCCGGATAGCGCAGAAAATGCGCCGTCTGAGATTATTATGCTAATCATTGTAGCCGTTTTTTCTGTGTTTTGTCAAGTAAATCAAGCCGATTTTGCAAAAATTTTTTTTCATGAATTTTTTGCGGATCGTTATTTTTTCAGACATCCGAACGCTTTCTTACGCGCGCGCGACAAAAAAAATATTTTTTCTTGCGTTTCGCCGCCTTTTTTTATTTACTTTTTTTCGTTTTTCCTGTACAATAGTAAGATGGCAGGTAGATCCGAAGCCGAAAAAAGGAGTTTGCGGCACAAATGATTGCAAGAGTTGAAAGTTACGCGCTGTTCGGGCTGGAAGGCGTTCCCGTGACGGTGGAAGCGGATATTTCGAAAGGCATTCCCTCGTTCGATATGGTGGGGCTGCCCGACGCGGCGGTGAAAGAATCGCGCGAACGCGTGAAAAGCGCGGTGAAAAACAGCGGTCTGATGTTTCCCAACCACAAAATCACCGTGAATTACGCGCCCGCGTACGTGAAAAAAGAAGGCTCGGCGCTCGATCTCGCCACGGCGATTTCGCTCCTGAAAGGCGAGGGCGCGCTGGAAGCGGATACGAACGGCGTGATTTTTCTCGGCGAGCTTGCTTTAAACGGCGAGCTTCGCCCCGTGCGCGGCGTGCTGCCCGCCGTGATTTCCGCGCGCGAAAAAGGCTACAAAACGTTTATCGTGCCTGCCGACAACGAAAAGGAAGCCGGCTACGTGGGCGGCGTGAACGTGTACGCGGCGCGCACCTTACGCGAAGTGGTGGATCATCTTTCCGGCTACGCCCCCCTTACGCCCGTGAAAAGCACGGGTTTCGAAGCGGCGCACAAGGCTGCCGCCGGCGCGGGCGAAAACGGACAAACCGAGCTTTCCGCGCACGATCTATCGTTTGTAAAGGGGCAGGAAATCGCAAAGCGCGCCTTAGAAGTTGCCGTGGCGGGCGGGCATAACATTTTATTCGTAGGTCCGCCGGGCAGCGGCAAAACGATGCTGGCGCGGGCGATCCCCACGGTGCTGCCCGATTTATCGTTTGAAGAGGCTCTCGAAATTACGAAAATTCATTCGGTGGCGGGCATGCTCGGCGAAAACGGCATTATTTCCGAACGACCGTTCCGCACGCCCCACCACACCGCCACCACCGTGTCGCTTTGCGGCGGCGGCAACAAATCGGTACACCCGGGCGAAATTTCTCTGGCGCACGGCGGCGTTCTTTTCCTGGACGAGCTGCCCGAATACAAGCGTTCCACTCTCGAAGCCTTGCGCCAACCCCTCGAAGACGGCGTGATCACCATTTCGCGCGCGGGCGGCACGGTGACGTATCCCGCTTCGTTTATGCTGTGCGCGAGCATGAACCCCTGCCCGTGCGGCAACTACGGCTCTTCCACGCGGCAATGCACGTGTACGCCTTCGGAAATCAAACGCTACCGCGCGAGAATTTCCGGTCCGCTGCTCGACAGAATCGATATTCAGGTGGAAGTGGACGGCGTGACGTACGACGATCTTTCGGGCGGCGAAAGCGGCGAAACGAGCGCGGAGATCAAGGAACGCACCGATCGGGCGCGGACGATACAGCGCGAACGCTATGCGGGCGAAAACGTGAACACGAACAGCGAGATGAGCGAGAAAGACATTCGCAAATTCTGCGCGCTTTCGAAAGAATGCGACGATATCTTACGCGAAGCTTTCACTTCTTTGCGGCTTTCCGCGCGGGCGCGCTCGCGGATATTAAAAGTAGCGCGCACGATCGCCGATCTTGCGATGGAAGAAAACATTCTGCCCGAACACGTGATGGAAGCGGTGTCTTACCGCACCTACGGCGCGGAAGAAGAATAAGGGGGCGGGCGATGCGGAATTTTTCGGCGGAAGAACGCGCGTATATCTGGCTGGACGCCTTTCCCCTTTCGCTTTCCGTGAAAAACGCGCTGATTGCGGCGGCGGGCGGCGCGGTGAATTTTATAAAAAATCGGGCGGAAATTTTTCAAAACACGGTGAAAGCGGCGTATATAATGATATGACGCGGTCTTTACAAGACGATACGTTCTACAAAAACCTGCTCTCTTCGCTCGATCGCGAGGGCATCACGCCGATTCCGCGCATCTCGGACGGGTTTTTCGAAGAATGGCGCGAAGCGGAAAATCCACCCCTGGTGCAGTACGAGAAAGGCAATGCGGCTTTGAAAAAGCGCGAAAAGTTCGTGATCGTAGGATCGCGGCGCACTCCGCCCGAAACGATGAAACGCACGCAAAGCGTAGCGGAAGAAATTTCGGGCGCGTTTACGGTGGTTACGGGCAATGCGGACGGCGGCGACAGCGCGGCGCTTGCGGGCGCGGCGAAAGGAAAAGGCGGCATATCGGTGCTTGCGGGCGGGTTTTGCTGCCTGGAAAGCATGGGAAGCGCGAAATGCGATTTCGAAAAAAATCTGTACGTCACCGAGCATACCTATTCCGTAGCGGCGCGGAAGTTTTCTTACGAGCGGCGGAATATGTTGCTTGCCGCGCTCGGAAAAGGCGGCTTGATCGTAAGCGCGGGCGAGAAAAGCGGCGCGCTGATCACGGCGGAATTTTTAAAAAACGCGAAAAAACCGCTGTTTGCCTTCCCCTATTCGCCCGAATCGGCGGCGGGGCGCGGGTGCAACGCGCTGATTAAAAACGGCGCGTATCTCGCCGAAAATGCGCGCGATATTTTCGAAAAGCTCGGCTATCCTTCCGCTTTCCAAGAAGGCGCGCAGAGCGAAGAGAAAACGGCAAAGCTGACGGACGACGAGAAAAAGATTTACGCGGCGCTCGAAAGCGCGGGCAAGGCGAACATCAACGCGCTTGCGCACGTAACGGGGCTGCCGGTATGGAAACTTTCGGGCGTGATTGCGGCGATGGAAGTGAAAGGCGTACTCATGCGCACGGGCGGAAATTTCGTATCGCTCGTATAACACAAAAAAATCGGAACAGACATTAAAAAAGGGCGTAAAAACATGGATTTAATTATCGTAGAATCTCCTTCAAAAGCAAAAACGATTTCGAAGTATTTAAAGGGCAAATACCGGGTGGACGCTTCGGCGGGGCATATCCGAGATCTGCCCGTACATTCGCTCGGCGTGGACATCAAAAACAATTTCGAGCCGCGCTACGTGAATTCGGAGGGCAAGGAGGATTTAATCCGCCGCTTGCAGGACGAAACGAAAAAAGCAGATCGCGTGTATCTCGCAACCGACCCCGACCGCGAAGGCGAGGCGATTTCGTGGCATTTGCAGACGGTACTCGGCTTAGACGAAAAGGCGAAAAACCGCATCGAATTCAACGAAGTTTCGCAAAAGGCGGTGGAAAAAGCCCTTACGCAGCCGCGCACGATCAACTACAACCTCGTGGACGCGCAGCAGGCGCGCCGCGTACTCGATCGGCTGGTGGGTTACAAGCTTTCCACGCTTTTAAACCACAAAATCGAAAGCGAAAACAACGCGAGATCGCTTTCGGGCGGCAGAGTGCAGTCGGTGGCGTTGAAGCTGATCGTGGATCGGGAACGGGAAATCGAAGCTTTCAAGCCGCAGGAATACTGGAATATCACCGCGCTTTTGCAGGACGTTTTAAAAGCGCACGCGCCCTTTAAAGCCGCGCTCGAAAAGAAGAACGGCAAAAAATACAAGCCCGCCTCGAAAGAAGAAACGGAAACGGTGCTTGCCGCGCTGAAAGCGGGCGAATTTATCGTGGCGGCGATGAAAAAATCGGTGGTGAAAAGCCACGCTCCCGCCCCCTTTACCACTTCTTCGATGCAACAGGAAGCTTCGAACAAGCTCGGTCTCACCGCGCCGGAAACGATGAGTCTTGCGCAACATTTATACGAAGGTATCGGCACGGAAAACGGCGATCATATCGCGTTTATCACGTATATGAGAACGGACTCGGTGCGAATTTCGGCGGAAGCGCAGCAAAGCGCGCTGGCATATATCCGTTCGACTTATGGCGAAAATTACGCGCCCGAAAAGCCGAATTATTATTCTTCGAAAAAGGACGCGCAGGACGCGCACGAAGCGGTGCGCCCCATCGACGTATCGATGACGCCCGAAAAGGCGAAAAATCTGCTCGATAAAAAGCACTATATGCTTTACAAACTGATTTACGAGCGGTTTTTATCTTCGCAGATGGCGGAAGCGAAGTACGACAGCACGCAGATGGATATCAACAATTCCGGCTACACCTTTAAGGCGAGCGGCAAGATTATGCTTTTTGCCGGCTACACGGCGGTGTACCGCGAAACGGAAGCGAAAAAGGACGACGACGATACTTCGGAGTCCGCCGAGCTGCTGCCCGATTTAAAGCAGGGCGAAAGCGTGAATTGCAATAAGATTTCCACGGAACAGAAATTCACAAAGCCGCCCCTTCGCTACACGGACGCGTCGCTTGTGAAAGCTATGGAAGAAAAAGGCATCGGACGCCCTTCCACCTACGCCACGATCATTGCGAAGCTCAATCAGAAATATGTGAAAAAAGAAGGCAAGTATATGAAGCCCGTACCCGTATCTTACGCGGTGTGCGACATGCTGAATAAGTGCTTCCCCGATATTATGAACGTAGGCTTTACGGCGGACATGGAAACAAAGCTGGATAAAATCGAGGAAGGCGGCCGGCGTTGGCAGGACGTTATAGCGAATTTCTACCCCGAATTCGAAAAGAATCTGAAAAACGCATCTTCTTACGGCGACGAGCTGACGGATATCAAATGCGAAAAATGCGGCAGGCCGATGATCCGCAAAAACGGAAAATACGGAAAATATCTCGCCTGCTCGGGGTATCCCGAATGTCATAATATCGTAAGCGAAGGAGAACAGGAAATTTCGGCGATTCCCTGCCCCAACTGCGGCGAAAACATGGTGGTGAAAACGGGGAAATTCGGCAAATTTCTTGCCTGCCCCAACTACCCGGACTGCAAAACCACGCGCCCCTATCCCGAAGAAAACACGGGAAAGGATTTCGGTATCTGCCCCGAATGCGGCTCGCCGATGCTGCAAAAAAAGAGCAAAAAGGGCAAGATTTTCTACGGCTGTTCCGGTTACCCCGCCTGCAAGTTTTTATCGTGGGATATTCCCACGGGCAAAAAATGCCCCAAGTGCGGCGGCGCGCTCGTGAAAACGGCGCGCGGATACGTGAAATGCTCGAATAAAGAATGCGATTATAAAGAAGGCAAAGTCTCTGCCGCCGGCGCGGGCGGCGCAGGCGCGGAAAATTCGGCAGCGAAAGGCGGCGCGAGAAACTTCAAGCCGCTGCAATCGGAAGATTTCGACGCGCCCCCCCTGATGGACGAACCCGTATACGGCGACGATCAATAATACACATGAGCGAAAATACGAACGAAAAATTCAGTCGCCTTTGCGGCGCGAAAATATCCGTGATCGGCGGCGGTCTGGCGGGGTGCGAAGCGGCGTACTACTTAGCGCGGCGCGGCGCAAACGTAACGCTGTACGAAATGAAGCCGAAAAAGTATTCGCCGGCGCACGAAAGTCCGCTGCTTTGCGAGCTTGTCTGCTCGAATTCTTTGAAATCCGCCGATATTTACGCGAACGCGTGCGGTCTTTTAAAGGAAGAAATGCGTATTCTCGGCTCGCTTACGATGGAAGCCGCGGCGCAAACCGCCGTACCTGCGGGCGGCGCGCTTGCCGTAGATCGCGAAAAATTCGCCGCATACGTTACGGAAAAAATCCGCGCCGAGAAAAATATCCGCGTTATTGCGGAAGAAATCACGGCGATCCCCGAAGTATCGGGCGAAGAATACGCGATCATCGCCACCGGTCCGCTCACGGCGGACGACTTAGCGGCGGATATCGAGCGGAAAACAGGAAAAAACCTGCACTTTTTCGACGCTTCCGCGCCCGTGATTTCGGCGGATTCGATCGATCTTTCCAAGGCGTTTACGCAGGATCGCTACGATAAAGGCACGGGCGATTATATCAATTGTCCGCTGACGAAAGACGAATATTACGCGTTCGTCGAAGCCCTTGTATCGGCGGAAAAGGCGATGCTGCACGAATTTGAAAAGGGCGAAATTTTCGAAGGGTGCATGCCGATCGAAGTGATGGCTTCGCGCGGAAAAGATACCCTTCGCTACGGCACGCTGAAACCCGTGGGGCTGAGCGAGGACGGCAGACGCCCGTTTGCGGTGGCGCAGCTTCGGAAAGAGAACGCGGAAGGCACGGCGTACAACCTTGTCGGCTTTCAGACGAATCTGAAATTCGGCGAACAGAAGCGGGTATTTTCGATGATTCCCGCGCTGAAAAACGCGGAATATCTGCGCTACGGCGTGATGCACCGCAACACGTTTATTCTTTCCCCCGCCGTTTTGAACGCCGATTTTTCGTTTAAATATAATCGGAACGTGCGGTTTGCGGGGCAGATCACGGGCGTGGAAGGCTACGTGGAAAGCGCGGCTTCGGGACTTTTTGCGGCGGCGTATCTTTTCGACGAGCTGACGGGCAATTCCCGCGGCACAGTCCCCGCCGGAACGATGACGGGCGCGCTTGCCGCCTACCTCACCGCGCCGAACAAGGATTTTCAGCCCATGAACGCGAATTTCGGCATACTTCCCCCTTTATCCGAGCGGATTCGGGATAAAAAAGAACGCTATCGAGCTTTATCGCTGCGCGCGCTCGAAAAGATGCGCGAATGGGCGGAAAGCGAATAAATTTATAAAAACAACGACAATAACCACAAGGAGAAAACAACATGGAATTTCGGGGAACGACGATCTGCGCCGTGAAGAGAAACGGCGTGACGGCGATTGCGGGCGACGGACAAGTGACGCTCGGCGAATCGGTGATATTCAAAAATTCGGCGGTGAAAGTGCGGCGCATTTACGACGGCAAGGTGATTTTAGGCTTTGCCGGCTCGGTGACGGACGCCTTTTCGCTCACGGAAAAATTCGAGGGTATGCTGAATAAATTCGCGGGCAATTTAATGCGCTCCGCCGTGGAACTTGCCGAACTCTGGCGCAGCGATAAGCTGGGCAGAAAATTAGACGCGATGATGATCACCGCCGACAAAGATACGCTTTTAATTCTTTCCGGCACGGGTGAAGTGATCGAGCCGGACGGCAACGTATGCGCGATCGGCTCGGGCGGAAACTACGCCCTGTCTGCCGCGCGCGCCCTTTATGCGGAAACGGACTATTCCGCAGAACAGATCGCGAAAAAAGCTTTGAAAATCGCTTCGGAAATCTGCGTTTTCACGAACGACAATATCCGCTGCGAAACCATCGGCGAAGAATCAACCACGCAAGCAAAACCCGCCGCGAAAAACGCCGCGAAAAAAAGAAGCGCGAAAACCGCGCGGGAGGATGAGTAAATGGATCTTTCCCCCAAACAAATCGTAGAACAACTCGATAAATATATCATCGGTCAGGGCGAAGCAAAAAAAGCGGTGGCGATCGCGCTCCGTAATCGCTACAGAAGAAGTCTGCTGCCCAAGGATGTGCGCGAAGAAATCACGCCGAAGAACATTATCATGAAAGGGCCTACCGGCGTGGGCAAAACGGAAATCGCGCGGCGGCTTGCTAAGCTTGTGCGCGCGCCGTTCGTGAAAGTGGAAGCCACGAAATACACCGAAGTGGGGTACGTGGGAAAAGACGTGGAAGGCATGATCCGCGATCTTGCGGAATGTTCGTATCGTCTTGTGAAAGCCGAGAAGGAAGAAGAAGTGAAAGCGAAAGCCACTTCGGCGGCGGAGCGGCGCATTTTGAAAATCATTGTGGACGCGAAGAAAGACGAGCGCGGCGATACGGCGAAAGAGGTGTTCGAAGGCAGGCTTTTAAGCGAGCTGCGCGCGGGTAAACTCAATTCGTTCGTGATCGAAATGGACGTGACGGACATGCCGCAGCCGATGGAACTCGTGCCGGGCGGCGCGTCGATTTCGATCGGCTCGATTTTCGGCGATATGTTCCGCGGAAAGACGAAAAAACGCCGTCTTACCGTGGGCGAAGCGATGGAAATCGCGCTTACCGAAGAAGCGGATAAGCTTGTGGACGAAGACGCCGTGAAAGCGGAAGCACTCTACCGCGCAGAAAACGACGGCATCGTGTTCATCGACGAAATCGATAAAATCGCCGGCAAGGGCGAGCGCGGCGCAGACGTTTCGCGCGAGGGCGTGCAGCGCGATATTCTGCCCATTGTGGAAGGCAGCACGGTGGTTACGAAATACGGTCCGGTGAAAACGGATTTCGTGCTGTTTATCGCGGCGGGCGCGTTTCACGTATCCTCTATCGAAGATCTGATTCCCGAACTGCAGGGGCGGTTTCCCGTATCGGTGGAGCTGCAATCTTTAACGAAAGAAGACTTCATCCGTATTCTTACGGAAACGCAGAATTCGCTTACCTTCCAGTACGCGGAACTGCTTTCCGTGGATAACATCGAACTGAAATTCGAACCGGACGCCATAGAACGGATTGCGGAAATTTCGGTGGACTTAAACGCCACCAGCGAGGACATCGGCGCGCGGCGGCTGCACACGGTGATGGAATATCTTTTAGAGGACGTTTCTTTCAACGCGGGCGGCATCGACGTTCCCGAGCCGCTGCCCGTGGTGATTACGGGCGCGTATGTAGACGAGCATTTATCGAAGCTCACGGGCAACCGCGATCTGAAAAAATACGTGCTGTAACGCGCGCGGACTTTTTTTGCCTTCCAACGCACTAAATGCCTTTTGTGCGTTGCAAGGCAAACACACAGAATAGACGGAGAGAATAATATGATTAACATTCCCAAAGGCACGAAAGACGTTTTGCCGGAAGATTCTTATAAGTGGCGGTATGTGGAAAACACGGCGCGGGAAATCGCGCGGCTGTACTGTCTGAAAGAGCTGCGCACCCCCACCTTCGAGCATACCGAGCTTTTCAATCGCGGCGTGGGCGACACCTCCGACGTGGTGACGAAAGAAATGTACACGTTTCTCGATAAGGGCAACCGCTCGATCACGCTGAAACCGGAAGGCACGGCGGGAGCGGCGCGCTCGTTTATCGAAAACGGCATGGCGAGCGGCGTGCTGCCTGCTAAAATGTACTATATCACGCCCGCGTTCCGCTACGAACGCCCGCAGGCGGGGCGACTGCGCGAATTTCATCAGTTCGGCGTGGAAATTTTCGGCGCAAAAGGCGCGGATACCGACGCGGAAACCATTCTGCTCGCCGATACCTTTTTGAAAAAGCTCGGCTTGAAAACCAAGCTGCATATCAATTCGATCGGGTGTCCCGCGTGCCGCGCCGCGTACAACAAGGCGTTGCGCGCGTATTTCGAGCCGCACCTTGACAAACTTTGCTACGACTGCAAAACGCGTTTCGAAAAAAATCCGCTGCGCCTGCTCGATTGCAAGGAAGACGCGTGCCGCGAAGTGAATAAAAACGCGCCCTCTATCCTTGACTATCTGTGCGACGATTGCAAGGCGCATTTTGCCGATCTGAAAGAGCGTTTGACGGAAACGGGCGTGGAATACACGGTAGATCCGCGCATCGTGCGGGGGCTGGATTACTACACGCGCACGGTATTTGAATTCGTAGCGGACGGCATCGGCGCGCAAGGCACGGTATGCGCCGGCGGAAGATACGACGGCTTAATCCGTTCGCTCGGCGGCAGCGACGTGCCTGCGGTGGGATTTGCCGCGGGAATCGAGCGGCTGCTTATCGTGATGGAACAATCGGGCGCGGAAATTCCCTGCAACGAAGCCCCTACGGCGTATTTCGCGGGCATGGACGAGCAAACGCGCAAAAAGGCGTTTGAGTTGGCAACCATTCTGCGCGAGCACGGCGTTGTGGCGGAATGCGATCACATGGATCGCTCGATCAAGTCGCAATTTAAGTACGCGGACAAGACGGGAGCGAAATACGTGGCGGTGATCGGAGAAAGCGAGCTGGAACGCGGCGCGGCTACGGTGAAAAACATGGCTACGGGCGAAGCCGAAGAAGTTTCGTTCGGGCGCATTGCGGAATATTTTCAGGGTAAATAAACCATACTGAATTTACAAAAGATTTTTGCGGAGGATAAACAAATGAAACAGGTGACAAATCAAGAATTCGAAGAGCTTCTGAAAGGCGAAAAGACGGTGTTTGCGGATTTCTGGGCGACGTGGTGCGCGCCGTGCCGCATGCTTGCGCCCATTTTCGAGGGGCTTGCGGAAAAGTACGCGGACAAAGCGGTGTTCGTGAAAGTGAACGTGGACGAGCAGACGGAAACGGCGATTAAATACGGCGTATCGTCGATTCCGAACGTGATTGCGTTTCGCGGCGGCAAAGCGGTGGCGAACAGTCTTGGATACGTACCCGAGAACGAGCTGGAAGATTTTATTATCGGAAATATGTAAGCGTTTTTTGAATTGCCGGCCGATAAAAATCCGGGCGACGTTCGTTTTTGCGAACGCCGCCCTTTTATTATATCTTTTAGTATAAATTCCGATTTTTTATGCCGCGCATTTACTGAAAAACAAAACCACGAAATACAAAACGCCGATGGCGATCAACGCGATACACATCCACGGGAACATCATCTTCACCGCCGACACGTAAGTTTTCCACTTTTCTTTCGCCGTAGAACGGCGTTTATCGCCGTAGGCGTTGTTCGTATTCGCTTTTTTAGGCGTTTGCGCGCCGTTTCCGCGCGTTTCGTTTGCCGCTGCAGAGCCGCGGCGGCGGGAAGCATTCACGCCGCTCATATCGAAAATCGTGGAATTATCGTCGTAATACACCACTTTTTCTTTCTGTTTTTTGGCTGTGTTTTTCTTTTTTGCCTTTTTATGCGACATCGCTTACTCCTGGGAATAGCAATGGCATGCTACGAAATGCCCCGGCTCGTATTCTTTGTATACGGGCGCGATATGCTTGCAGATTTCCATCGCTTTCGGGCAACGGGTGTGGAATTTGCAACCCATCGGCGGGTTCGCGGGCGAAGGAATATCGCCTTTGAGTACCACGCGTTGCGTTTTTTCGTCCGGATTCGGATTGGGTACTGCGGAAAACAACGCATGCGTATACGGGTGCATCGGGTTATCGAAAATTTCTTTTTTCGTGCCGAATTCCACAAGCGAGCCGAGATACATTACGCCGATTTTATCCGAAATGAATTTTACCACCGACAAATCGTGCGAAATGAATAAATACGTAAGCTTGCGCTCTTCCTGCAAACTCTTTAAAAGATTGATGATCTGCGCCTGAATGGATACGTCGAGCGCGGACACGGGTTCGTCGCAAACCACAAGTTCGGGATTCACCGAAAGCGCGCGCGCGATACAGATACGCTGGCGTTGACCGCCCGAAAACTCGTGCGGATAGCGTTCGTAATAATAATCGCGAAGTCCGCAGCGTTCCATCAGATCAAGCACATAGTCTTTGATCTGTTCTTTCGGCACAAGTTTGTGTACTTTCACGGGTTCGGAAAGGATATCGCCCACCGTGCTGCGCGGCGGCAGCGAAGAATACGGATCCTGAAATACGATCTGCATTTTCGTGCGGAGAGGGCGCATTTCTTTCTGCTTATAATTCGCGATGTCCGCGCCGTTGAAAAAAATCTGCCCCGCCGTGGGTTGATGCAATTTTAAAATCGCGCGCCCCATCGTGGATTTGCCGCACCCGGATTCGCCCACGATCCCCAGCGTTTCGCCCGGATAAATTTTAAACGAAACGTCGTCTACCGCTTTCAGCTCGGAAAGCGGCTTGCCGACAATCGTCTTTTTCAGCGTAAAATATTTCTTTAAATGGCGCACTTCCAGAATCGCGTCCGGATCGGGCGGAAGCGCGCTGTCCTCGGCGATTTTCCGATCGCGCAAAGCTTGTTCTTTGCCGAATTCCGCCTGATCGTCGAAATTCGCGAATTCGCCTTCCGGTTGCGGCTGCGCCGCGTTTGCTTCCGGATTTTTCATTTGCGCCGCCGTTTGCGTTGCCATTTGCGCCGCCGTTTCTTCCGCCGCAAGCGTTTCGTTTACGGGGGCGTTCGCTTCCTTTGGCTCGATTTCCACTACGTGGCGCGGGCCGCGGCGCAACGCGTCCGTTTCAAATTCCTGTTTCTTCATCTCAATCTTCCTTCGAATCGTATAAGTGGCACGCTACGAAATGCGTGGGACTTACCTGCACCATGCCGGGATATGCCCCCGAGCATTTTTTCACGCATTGATCGCATCTTTCTTTGAAGTAGCAATAATCCGGCATATCCACAGGGTTGGGTACGTTGCCCGGAATATTGAAAAGCCGTGCGTCTTTCGATTTCATTGTGGGCTTTGATTTCTGCAACCCCTGCGTGTACGGATGGCAAGGGTGATGGAAAATTTCCGAAGCCGTGCCTTGCTCGATAATCCGCCCCGCATACATAACCACCACATAGTCTGCCATTTCCGCGATTACGCCGAGATCGTGCGTGATCAAAAGGATCGAGCCGTTGATTCTCGTTTTCAGATCGTTGAAAAGTTCGAGAATCTGCGCCTGTATCGTCACGTCAAGAGCCGTGGTAGGCTCGTCGGCAATAATCAGCCGCGGCTCGCCCGCAAGCGCCATGGCGATCATCACACGCTGGCGCATACCGCCGGAAAGTTCGTGCGGGTACGAGGCGTACACGCGCTCCGACATAGCGATCCCCACCATGTTCAGCATCTTGATCGAACGTTCTTTGGCAAACTGTTTCGTGGCGTCGGGTACGTGCAGAAGCGTCACTTCGTCCAACTGCTCGCCGATCGTAAACACGGGGTTGAGCGAGGTCATCGGCTCCTGAAATACCATCGACATTTGTCTGCCGCGCAGGCGGTACATTTCGTGAATGGGCATTTTGGCGATGTCGTACACCACCTCTTCTTTCTTGTAAATTTTCAGCCCGTTCTCGTCGATTTTCTGCTTCGGACGTTTCAGCGCCACGCCGTGCGCGTCCAGCTTTACGTTGCCTTTTTTATCGAGCACTTCTTCGTAAACCGGTTCGCCGTTTTCGTCCGTTTCGTATTCGGGGATGAATTTGCCGTTCTTATCCCGCATATAATCGATGGCTTTGAAACGGATAGAGCCCTCTACGATCTGTCCCGAAGGACCTTGCAGCAGGCGCATGATAGACATGGAGGTAACGGATTTACCGCAACCGGATTCGCCCACCACGCCCACCGTGGAATTGAGGGGGATATTGAAGCTGACGCCGTTTACGGCTTTCACAACGCCCTGATCGGTAAAGAAATACGAATGAAGATTCTCTACTTCCAGAATATTGGCGGGATCTTTCAGCTCGGTAGTGTAGGCGGAAGGCGGTACCTTGCGTTTTTTCTCCTTTTCCAGCCTGCGCATTTCCTGCTGGTTGGCTTTGGCGATTTCGCGGACTTCCTTGCCCGTAAGATAATGCGTGCCCGACGAGCGCTTGTTCGGCTGTTCGCCGTCGGCGCCGTCGTTGTTTTTCTTTTTGAATAAATCGGTTAAGCCCATCGTTATCTCCTCTGCTTCGGATCGAGCGCGTCGCGCAAGCCGTCGCCGATAAAGTTGAAGCCGAGCACGGCGATGATGATGCAGATACCCGAAGGCACCCATACGTTGAAATTATTCTGCAGAATATCGCTGCGTTTCGATATAATTTCAATCATCGTACCCCACGACGCGTAAGGAATTCTCACGCCGAGGTTCAGATAAGACAGCGTGGATTCGTACAGAATCATGCTGCCGAGCGAAAGCGTCATCGATACGAGTATCTGCGGCAGAATGTTGGGAATCAGGTGTTTGAAAATCTTTCTCTTTGCCGAATACCCCATCGCTTCCGCAGCCACCATATATTCCTGTTCGCGCAGGAAAAGAATCTGACCGCGCACAAGCCGCGCCATGCCGGGCCACGAGAAAACGGATAACAGCCCCATCAGCAGGTAGATGTAATATTCCTGCGGCACGCCGTTCGAATCGAGCACCGTACCGATAATCAGCATCAGAGGAAGCGTAGGCAGACAGATTAAAATATCGCAGATACGCATGATGACGTTATCCACCACGCCGCCGTAATACCCCGCCAGTCCGCCGAGAATAATGCCGAGCGCCGAAGTTAAAAACACCGCGAGGAAACTGATGGTAAGCGAAAGTCTGCCGCCGTACATCAGTCGCACGAAAATATCCATGCCCTGCTCGTCCGTTCCGAGAAGGTGATCGGCGGAAGGTTTCGCCAGCGCGTTGATACCCTTTTCCGTTACGATAATCTGCACGAAACTGCCGACGACTTCGCCTTCGTCGTTTTTCACATACACGATCTGCGGCGTGCCGTAATCGTTCGCGCCCGTACGGTCGGTTTCCGTTTCGCCCCACTTGTGGTACACTACCGGACCAAGCCAGCAGAACAGGAACAGCGCCGCCAGCATCACGATGCCCGCAATCGAAAGTTTCGAGCGGAAGAACCGCCGCATTACCATGCGCATGGGCGACATCAGTTTTACGTTTTTATCCAGCGGCTTTTCTTCTTCCGCCGCGTCAAGCACGGCTTCCGCTTCTGCCGCCGCTTCCGGAAGTTCTTCTTCCATGGCAAGCTTTGCTTCCACGTTGTTTTCCGTTTCTTCCGCCTCCGCGAGAACGGAATTCAGTTTTTCGTCTTGTTTTTTCTCTTCCATTTCCGTTCTCCTTTACGCAAGTTTCACGCGCGGGTCCACAACGCCGTACATCAGATCGGAAAGAAGCATGCCCAGCACCGAAAGCGCGGCGAGGAACATGTTGTACGTCATGATTACGGGAATATCGCCCTGCGTCATCGCGTTCAGCGCGTATTTGCCGATGCCTTCGAGGTCGAATACCGATTCGGTAATCATCGCGCCCGAAAACAATCCGGGAATCAAGCCCGCAAGGCTGGTTACGAGAGGAATCAGCGTGTTTTTGAACGCGTGCTTGTAAATTACGGTGCTTTCGCCTAACCCTTTCGCGCGTGCCGTACGGATATAATCGGAATTAAGTACTTCCAGCATGTTCGTACGCGTCATTCTCATACGCGAACCGATGCTTAAAATTACAACGGTGAGCACGGGCAGGAACATGTGCCAGAGATAATCGCCGAATTTTTCGATGCCGTTCATGGGAACGCCCGCCGTTTTCATCTGCCCTACCGGGAACCAGCCGAGCTTGTTGGCGAAAATATCTTTCAGAAGCTGCCCGAAGAAGAACGAGGGCAACGAAATTCCCACAAGTACCAGCACCGTAACCACGTAATCGCGCACCGAATACTGATGCGTCGCCGCCGTGATGCCGAGAGGAATCGCGATTAAAAATTCGAATACCGTACTTACCGCCGCCACGATGAACGACGTGCCGATTCTGCCCGGATCGAACACTTCGGAAAGCACCTCGCGCTGATTGATAAAGCTCTTGCCGAAATTAAGATGGCAAACGTTTCCCAGCCAACTGAAATACCCTTGTACGATCGTGCCGTCTAAGCCGTACGTTTTGTACATTTGCTGTTTGAATTCTTCCGTAACCGTTGCGCCCGAGGTGTTCAGTGCGAGGATCTTCGCTTCCACGAAGTCCGTAGGCATGCACCGAAGCAGCGCATAGAGAATAAACGATACGCCTAATAAAATGAGTATCGCCGCCCCTATTCTTTTCAAAATGTATTTGAACATCTTTTACACCAACTCTCTGCAAGTTTTCCGCGTTTTTTACCGCGGATTTTAAAACGCTTTTCACCCGACCGTGCGTTTTTCGGCACAGTCGGGTTTACGAAAAGTCGTATTTTTTAGTATTTCTGCTTCTTTCGCTTATTTTACAAGCTCTAATTCCCAAACTTTTTCAAGGGGAGTAGAGTAAGGATTCACGTTTTCGTTAAAGCCCGAAACGTTGTTGCTATTGTAAGCATACAAATTCTTTCTCTGATACACCGGCATTTCTACCGCAAGATCAAGCACATAACCCATCGCCGTTTCGTACATCTTAGTACGCTCGGATTGATTATCGATCGCGCGGGCGTCGTCAATCACTTTGCTGAGGTCGTTAATAATTTTATTTTCCTCAAAATACTTCGTGGTATTCGCCTTGATTTCGCGATAGCCCCATGCGTATACGGAAGTCGCCGACGAATTCTTGTGATATACCTGATACATATCGGGATCGATGGTAGAGCCCCAAGCAGCCGCCCATACTTCGAGAGAGCCCGTAGAAAGCTTCGTGAGCGCCTGCGAGTCGGCTTTTACTTCAACTTCCCAATCGCAGCTATTCAAGATTTCCGCTGCCTGCTTGAATACGCTGTAAGTGGGGTGTTCGGTGATGGAAGCGCCCGCGATCGTGAAGCGGATTTTCAACTGAGAATCCCCTTTCGATACGTTAGCAAGCTGCATATATTTTTTCACTTTTGCAATCGCTTGCTCCTTTGTCGTCCACATCGTGTAATCGTGTCCGTTCGGCTTGGAGCTGCCGTTTGCCTCTTTCGGATATGCCCAACTCATTTTAGACATAGGCCAGTCGATTACTTCGCACGTACCCGCGGAATAATATTCCGTAGCAAGCGAAGCCTGCATGGCGGACATGATCGCGCGGCGCACGTTTGCGTTAGGTACTTTTCCTGCGTTGATACCCACATAGCCGTAACCGAGCTGCCATGCCGAAAGCATATTAAACCCTTTCTCTTTCATTCCGTCGAGCCGCTCAACGTTCGCCTTGGTGAATTGCGGCGTTACGAAATCCACCGCGCCGCTCTGCAACGTATCGAGCGCGTTGGAAGGGCTGACTACCTGGAATTGCAATTTATCCGTTTTTACGTCGAACATGAAATGCTCGTTTTTCTTAAAGTAAATAACGTTGCTCGACCAGAAATCTTTGCCGGCGGGATTTGAATCGTTTTTCTCGTTTGTTGCCTGATAAGGACCTGCGCCCATCGGCACTTCCTGATGCTGCTGCGATTGAATCACGTTGCTCTGGAAAGAAGCCGTGGCATATTCCACGCCGAATTTATTGCTTTTAATATCGATTTCTCTGCCGTTCGGATGAGAATCGTCTGCCGTGTAGTAATGCGCGGGAGCAATGGTGAAGCCGAAGTTATATATAGCTTTCGGATCTGTGCCTTCGATGGTGATTTGAAGCACGTCGTACCCCGATTTCGGAGTGCCGTCCTCGTTGTGTTCGCTCGCCACTTGATACGGCGTGGTCGATTTGTCTTCGTGAGTAATCGTTACGGACGAAGTAGACGTAGTGTGTCCGAGCGATACGATTCCTTCGATATTAGGATAAAGCAGCGTTGAAGAATTGCCCATCTGATCGCGCAGCATGATTTCCTTTGCCTTCGCCGCGAATTCCGTGGTCAGCGTACCCGCCGTGCCCCAAACGGAAAGCACGTTGTGCAATTCGTTGGTAATTTTATCGTTATACACGCGGTTAATTGCTTTTTCTTGCGTATCGTAAGGACCTACTTCGCCGTTGAATTTCACTATTTTCAGCTTGTTTTCTTTTCCCTGTACCTTTTCATACTCGGGCGTGATATAGCCTTCGGAAAGGAAAAATTTGAATACGTCGCTCGAAAGCTCTTCTTTCCATTCGCTATACGGAAGCGTATTCAGATCATACGATTCTTTCGCCGCTTTAAAATCCGCCTGAAGCTCTTCTTTAAACGTTTTCAAAGCAAGCTCGTAATCGGCAAGCAATTGAGCGTTATAATCGAAGCCTGCTTGCTCTGATTTCGAAGCAACTGCGATTTTATAACCGTTCGAAACGGTGCGTTTGGCAATCGCCTCTTTCATTCCCGCTTCGGAAAGCTGATACGTGTTTTGCGAACCGGATATTTTGCCCGCTTCCTGATATGTTTCAATCAACTCTCTGATACGCGTGGTGGCGTATTTGTTGGCATTCGTAGAAAGCTGCGATTCCGTATCGCTTCCGCCGGAAGAAGTTTTTTGCTGCAATCTGTATTCGGATAAACCTTTGATCTTAATCGAATACATTGTGGACGAGCCGGTGTATACGGGATCGAGATATTCGTACATATTAAAGAGTACGTCGTTCATCGTAAGCGGTTTGCCGTCCGAGAACTTAATGTTGTTCTTCAAAACGAACGTGTAAACGGATTCGGTCGCGCCCGATTTCACTTCATAGTCGAGCACCACCGTGGGATATTCTTCCCCCGCCACCGTTTTACCGTTGCTATCGGTAGAAAGCATGCCGATCTGCGTCATACCCACAACCTCCTGATCGGTGCCGGACGTAGCATAAAACGGGTTAAAAAGTCCGCTTAATTCTTCCGTCATCAAAACGATCGCGTCGCGCTTATTCTTCTTTTTGCAGCCCGCAAGCGATACCATCGCGGTTGCGCTCATCGCGCCGCACAGAGCAACTGCAACCGCCCTGTATAAGCCTTTTTTCTTCATTTTCTTCATTACCTCCGCTAATAAGAGTTTTTTACTTTTTCTTGTTTTTATCCGCTTACGGTTGGGTTTTGTACGGGTTATGCGGCGTTGCCGTCGTCTTGCCCGTTGCATCCCACGTAATCGCATAATATTCGTAACCGCGCCGCTGCTTTTCGGACTCATTTATGGATAAGAATGTGAGTTTTATCTCTTTCTTCGCCACATCAATTTCTATTGTTTCCGGCTCGAAATAATAGTAACTGCAATCGATTGCGGCTTCACCGTACACTTCCAACGTCGTTTCGCCTTCTTGCGTGATTCCCGAAGCGTTGCCGTTTGCTAAAAGATTGATTTTATAGCCGCTTTGTAATTGAATGATGCCAAGTCGCAGCTTTGCGCCCGATACCGTTATGTTTTCGATTTGCGCCGCTTCGTTGATGTCGCCGCTGAATAAGCCGTAGCCTGTATCGGTTTCGCTGCACGTGACGGATGCGAAATCCATCGTCACGTTTTCGAAACGCAGATTTCTCAACTGCGCGCCCGCGGCAATCAATCCGAACAAACCGCCGTTCGCCGTGGTGGCGGAATACTGCGCTTTTACGTTTTTCAGCGTAACGCTCTTCTTGTCTGTTGCCGAAAACATTTTTCCCGTAAACGCGCCTGTTGTGAATACGGCGGGCCACGTCACCTTTTCAAAATCGAGATCGTTTAAAATTTCGTAACTGCCGTTGGTTTTTGCGTTTGCCGCAAGTTGTTCGGCGGTTTCGATTTTAAACATTTCCTCGTTGTAAAATTCTACATAAACGTTTTGGATTCTGTCTTTCGGCAACGCCGTAGCCGGATCTAACGTGCCGTTGTGCGTGATTTTATCCGTATATTGCTGCGTACATTCTTTATCGGCATACGCCGCTTTGAACGTTTTGCCCGCAATCGAAGGAAATTCTTTGGTAGACTTGTCGATATACGTATGCGAGTAATTCATCGCACCGTTGCCGCCTTGCCAGTTTGGCAAATACATTTCGCCTTGGTCGACATACTTTTCATTTCCGCTGCTGCTCAGTACGTAATCAAAATACGTTGTACCGTATTTCTCCCATTCGCCGGAGTCGTTTTTCGCATAATAATAATATTGATAATACGGCACCCAGCCTGCATACAAAGTTAAGCTTACTTCGCCGGCCGATTCGGCGTACTCGATTTCGTCCGTTGCAAAATCCCAATATCCGGAATACGAATAGGCGGGAGTCACCATTTCGGCAATTTTTGCTTCCGTTTTAGAAATAGCATAAATGTATTTTTTGGCTGCATTATCTTTGATAATCGCACCGTCGATCGCTTCGCCCGCCGAGACTTTTCCTTCGTAAAAATACTGCCCGTCGCATACCGTTACTTTACGCTCAGAGCCGTCCTCATTCGTCAGCTTTAAAAAGTACATTTCGTCTTTCTGAGTAAGAACGTTCCCGGCCTCGTCCAACGCATTGCCTTTTTCGTCTTTCAGCAGCTCGCGATTTCTATACCAGCCTGCCAAAGAGTATTCCGTTTTCGTGAGCGTCATTTTATCGGTTGTTCCCGTAGGGCGAAGTTTGTTCGTCGGATCTGTCAGCTTGATATGCGTTTTTCCGTCGTCGGATTTCGTCCAGCAGCTATCGTCGGGATTGATTCCGTCGAGCAGATACACTTTTTCCGTCCCGATAAACTTACCGCCGTTTGCGTTGTACGTTACAAAAACTTTACAACCCGCTTCGCGAAGTTTGTCTACCGCCGACTTCTCGGCGCAGCCCGCCGCGAAAACGCATGCCGCCGCTATACAGGAAAGACTTAAAATTGTGCAGATTTTTTTCTTCATAAGCTCTCTCTTTCCTTTCGGGAAACCCGCAATGCAAGTTTCCCGAAACAATTGCCTTTATTATTCGTTGTCGTCGTTGCCGTTTTTACTCTCTTCGGCTTCGCTTTCCTTAGGTTCGCCGCCTTCCGAGTGTACTGCCGCTTTCTTCTTCTTTGCAAGCACAAGGCATACCGTCACAACTGCCCCCGCCGCAAGCGCGGTGGCTGCGATCACAATAGCGATAATGCCGCCTTTGAAAGATTTATCGTCCTCGGCGGGCGCAGGCTTGGGCGCGGGAGGATTTTGTTGTTTCAGATACTCGATCAGCGTTTCCGCATCCGTCAGCTTCGAGTAATTCGATACAAGCGCCTGTTGCTCTGTGCTGAGAAGATTATATGCTTCTCGCACGGCTTTCACCGCTTTTTCCGTTGCCTCGTCGGCCGCCGTGATATTCGGCAGATTCTCGATCATCGCAATCACGTTGAGCGTTGCGTCCGTAGCCGCGTTGTTGCCGTCGATCGTAGCCGAGAAGTACTGCCCGAAGATAAACGAATCGTAATTTTGTCCGTTGGCGGGGCGTACCATCACCATGGCCTTATCCGTTTTGCCCACTCTGTCCACAAACGTTGCGCCGTAGTAGAAAAGTTCGCCGCGCGACGCGTTCGCATTCCACATAAAGTATTTCGAAATACTCACGCTACTCGTACCGTTATTATAAGGCAGATTTTCCGCAGACGCATACGAGCTGTCGTATTCTTCTTCCAACGCTGGAGCGTTATAGCCGAGGAATACCGCCACGGAAAGATTGTTGCACCCGTAGAAAGCTTTATCGCCGAGCGACTTCACCGTATGCGCGATCGTTACGCGCTTAATGTTTTTGTTTTCCGCAAATGCCATTGCGGAAATTCTCACCGTTCCGGTTTCCACCGTATAATCGGTTGCGGTTTTCAGCATCGGATACGATACAAGTTCAAGCCCGTTCGGCACTTTCTGATACAAAACGCCGTTCGAAACTTTCACGTTTGCACTGATCTCGTAGTTCTCGTTGAGTTCTTTTCCGATTGCCTGATTGCCGAAAATAATATCTTCCGTCTTTCCGAAACTTGCGATTTCGCAACCGTAGAACGGGTTTTCGCCGAGCGTTTCAAGATCTTTGCCGAATTTTACTTCTTTCACCGCCGAAAGCGCAAACGCAAAATCGCCGATTGTTTTCGCCGCAGAAAGATCCGCTGTTTCCAAAGCCGTGCCTCTGAACGCATACGCGCCGATCTGCACCGCCTTTGCAAGATTTTCAACGTTTTCCAAACGATCGCAAAGGGCAAACGCGCCGTCGCCGATGTTCGCGCCTTCTTTCAGTACCACGCTTGTAAGCGGAGTGCTTGCAAACGCCTGCGTTCCGATCGTATCCACTTTCGATAAATCCGCCGAAGCGATCTTCGTTGAATAGAATGCCTGCGCGCCTACTTCCGAAATATTTTCGGGAAGCGCAAGTTCCGTAGCACCCGCAAGACTTGCAAGTTCCGTAGCACCCGCAAAAGCATAATCCGCAATTGAGGTAAGCTTATCGCCCAGCGTAAGATTTGTAAGCTTTTGATTGTAAGCAAACGCGCCCTTGCCGAGCGTTCCGGCGTTCGAAAGATTTACGTCGGCAAGTTGAGCCGCCCCCGTGGTGTACAGATTGCCGAGAATTTGCTCCTCGCCGCTATTCATTGCAATACGATACGCAGCATAAATGTTGTTTTCGTTAATGCGGAGATCCATTCTGCGCACACCCGAGAACGCACCCTCGCCGATCGTTTCGATTTTCGAAAGATCCGCCGTGACAAGCGACGCCGCGTTGTAGAACGCATAATCGCCGATAATTACGCCTTCGCCGTTTCCGTTCCACGTAATTTTCTCAAGTTTCGCGTTGCCGGCAAATGCATAATTGCCGATCGTCACGTTTTTACCCACCGTAAGAGAGGTAAGCGCGGAAACATTTCCGGATTTAATATTATAGGAATAATACGTATACGTTTTCGCGGTTGCGCCTGTTTCGTTTTTCACCTCATATTCGTACGTTTGATAACTGTCCGAATTGAATTTTCCCGTTCCTTCAAAGGAATTATCCGTAAGGCGGGAATAGAAAGCCGCTTCGCCGATCACCGCGCCGTCGCCGATTTCAACTTCTTTAAGCTCTGTATTCAAAGCGAACGCATAATCATCCGCAAACACACCGCCCGGCAACGTTACTTTCGCAATTTTTGTCAGCGCAAAAGCATATTTACCGATACTTTCCGCTTCGGAAAGATCCGGCGTGGAAGTAATTGCCGTATTCGCAAACGCATACGCGCCGATCGTTTTCAGTTTCCCGAGCGTCACTTTCTTCAGATTGGTACAATCCGAAAACGCATAGTCGCCTACACTCGTCACACCCGTAGCGGTAAGCTCGAACAACGCTGCGTTGCCCGAGAACGCACCTTTGGAAATCGACGCGGTATCCGCGGGAAGCGTTACCGTATTGCCGATACCGTCGCCCACAACTTTCGGTGCGGCCACGATCAGCTCCGTGCCTTTATAAATATACTTTCCTCCGTCTTTCGCCTGAAGATAGGTATTCGCGGAAGCAAGATTGAATTTCGCAATTTCCGTATTCGCAAATGCGTATTCGCCGATTACGGATACGTCCTTGCCGAGGCGCACTTCCGACAACGAGGTGCAACCCTGGAATGCAAAAGCGGAAATAACCGCCGCATTGATATCGATCGAGGACAACCCCGTGCAACCCGCAAACGCGCCCTTGCCCACTTTCATTTTAGCGGCTTCGAATTCTACGTTGACAAGCTCTGTGTTCCCCGTAAACGCGCCGATACCGATCGACTGTGCCGTTTTCGGCAAAGCCACCGTGGCAAGTTTGCAATTTTCAAACGCATAGTTTCCGATAGAAACCATTTTCGCCGCTTTCGGCTCGTACTCTTCGGTATAGCCGAGATTATCCTGCAAATTGCACTCGGAGAACGCCCGCTCGTTGATGAACTGTACGTTCTCAAGATTGATTTTCGTCAGTTTCTTGCAGCCCTGGAACGCGCCGAGTCCGATCAGATTCAATGTGGAAGGCAACACAACTTCTTCAAGTGCCGTCAGCTTTGCAAACGCGTACTGCTCGATGGTGGTAACGCCTTCCGGAATCACCACTTTTGTGATCGTGTCTTCGCCGATCGCCGCTTGTTTCATGTGATACGGCGATTCTTTATCGATCACGTCGCCCGCGCTCAGATCTTTTTCTACAAGCTCATAGCCGGAAAATGCAAACGCGTTGATGGTAGTGATGCCGCGATCATCGGGAATCACAACCTCGCCGCCGAGTCCTCTGTACGTGTTGAGATAAATGCTGTTGAATGCAAACGGCTCTTTGATCGTCACCGATACGGTGAGCATGTGCAGCGTAGATTCGCCGTTATACGTTACCGCCGCGGTGATTGTGGCTCTGCCGTCCTTTTGCGCAACGATCGTACCTTCTTCGTCTACCGTAGCGTTGCCGTTACTCGAAGAAAACTCCACTTTCGTAAGCGAGGGATAATAAGAATCGAGAATATATTGCAGCGTGACGCTTTCGGAAGGATACATCGAAAGTTCGTAGCTGCCGCCGAACGAGTATGTGCCGCCCGTCGTGCCGATCTCCCTTTCGGAAGAGGAAAGCGAATAATATGCTTTGTTCGTCTTATATCCCGTCAGCTCGAATTTATTCACCGTCTGCAACGAATACGATCCGTCGTAGCCTTCCTCGCCTTCGCCGTAAACGTGTACGTTGACGGTAGCCGTCACTTTATTTCCGTTCGCGTCGTACCCCGTAGCCGTAAGCACTACGTTGCCGCTCTTCTTTGCGATAATCGTTTGATTAAGCACGTCCGCTACGTCTTTATCCGTAGAAGTAACGTCCAGCGTCTGAATCCAGCTCTCGTTGGGGAAAATATTCAACACTTCGGAAAGCGGTTTCGTTTCGTTCGGATTAAGATTGATCGTTTCTTCGCTAAAGTACATCGCAAGCACTTCATCGGGCAAACGGATTTCGTAGGTAGCGTTATTCAACGCATAATCGTAGCAAGACGCGATAAACGAATTATTAGGCGTACGATTCGAGCCCAACGAATCTTTCTTGATCTGCGATACCAGCTCGGTAAGATCAATCGTTACCTTCGAAGTGGTATTAAACTCGGAATATACGGGAGTAACGTATTTGCCGAAACTTTTCAAAGATAATGAATAACCGGTAGTTTCCGGATCGGAATAAACCACCTGTCCGAACGACACGCCCATTGTGTAATGGTTGTCGTAAATGCTCACGTCGGCGAAAAGCTGCGTTTTTTTCGTGACAGAGTCATATTCGGTGCGATATTCCACGCCCGTCACGATCGGCGCTTCGAAATCGATATACAAAGGGAATTCAAATGTGTTGCGTTTGTTTTTTTGCTCGCCGTCTGCGCCGTAATCGATATAAGAAGTCATCTTCACGAGATACTTCGAATTGTTTTTCAGATTATTTTCGAGCGCGCCGAAATCCAGATCGATCGACGACCCGTAAATTGATCCGCCGCTGTTAAACGCTTTACGAACGTTGTATTTGGATTCGGAATAAATCTCTCTGCCCGTCGCCGCGTCGGTAATGGAAATATCCACCCGTTTCGCGTTGCGCAAAAGCCCCGCCGTAACAGAGCGGATTTTATTCACCGAACCGTTTTCCCCTTCCTGATTGGAAATAGCGATATGCTCTTTATTAGCCGCAATCGGCGTAGCCGAAGGATCCTGCGTAAACGCGTATGCGCCGAGGGTAGAAATATAATCGCTGTACAAGCCGCCGATCACGCGCGTAGCGTAAGCGTCCGCCATCAGCTTATCTTCGGCGTCGAGACCTGCGTTCAGCTCGTCTTTATTCGTATCGTAATATTCTTCGTCGAAAAGCGGAGCTTCCGTCCAGTCGCCGTAAAACGCAAGCACGGGAACATTCATAGACACGCTTGTGCCGCTTGCCGCTTCCAGCTTCACAAACCCTTCCACGTACATACCGTTTTCGAAAGATTCGTTTAAATATTGTTTATCCGCTTCGGAAAGCGTAATTTTCAGATTAACCGTAGCGCTGCCGTTCGCTTGCACCGTCACCGTGTTGCCGTTTGCCGAGCCGCTGCCCGAAACGGAAACCACCTGCGTCTGCGTGCCGGAAAGAAGATACCCTTCCTGCGTCACCGTGGTATCGCCGTGCGAAGTATACGTTTTGCTCACGCCCTCGGTGATCATCACCGCGTCGACGTTATACGAAATCGCGCTGCCCGTGATATTATTCACCGCAAACGTCATTTCGTAAACGCCCGTCTTTTTTTTGTCGTCGCCGAGCTCGAGCTTGGTTTTATCCATTTCCGAGCCGTCGGCATTGTATGTGGAAATATATGCCGCAGTGGTGGTGGCTTTCGTGATGTTCACAAGTCCCGAACCCTGCTTTCTCACGGCGTAAGGCAATCCGTTTTTATTCATGACGATATCCGCCGTAGACATCATCAGCTGATTTACGCGCTTGGTAACTTCGGTTGCGGCAAGCGTATCGTTACCGAACACTCCCGAATATCTCACATACTGACGGATCAGCGCCGTTGCGCCCGCCTGGTTGGGCGCAGCCATCGAAGTACCCGAAAGTCTTTCGTATTTCTGCCCGGGAACGGCGGATAAAATTTCACCGCCGTGCGCCGTGATTTCAGGCTTGATTTTCAAATCGGAAGTAGGCCCCCACGAAGAGAAGTCGGACATAAACGGCCCGGCTGCCTGCGATCGGGAAACTTTCAGAATCCCCGTTTTGTTTGCGGCAAGTTTTTCGCCTTCGTCCTGCGAAAGCGAGCATACGGCGCCGATGTTCGCGCCTACCGACATCGAGATATTCCCCGAAACGTTGTTGTAAATGATGATACCCGCCGCGCCTTTTTCTTTCAGCGCAACGCGCACCTTTTCTTCAAACGTGGAAGTACCGCGCTTTACAAGCACGATTTTCCCTTTATAATACTCGTCCTCTTCCATATAATCGGAAGAACGACCGATTCCCGGAATGGTTACGTATTCGAAGTCATGTTCCGTAACGCCTTCGCCTACGGTTTTTAAAATATCGTTTACAAAGCTCTTTTTCGTCTGCGCGTCGGAGGTGGAAGCCTCGGTGAAATAAATAATATCGCCGTTATGCGTAAGATAGGGCGTTTTTACACCGTCTACCGAAGCAATGGAAAGCGCGGCTTCATACGTAGAAGGCGAACCTACCGTACCCGAATCGGGGTTGGAAGTCAGCCCGTTGTTGCCGTTCTTTTCCGAATTCATCGTGGCGTTATACGAATTGGCTGCGGAAGCGATCAGCGAAATGCCCGCCGCACGCACTTTATCATATACGTCCGCCACTTCTTTCTCGTCTACTTCGCGCGTAAAGCCGCAGCCCGAGCCGAGCGACATGTTGATCACGTCCACGCCTAAAGTCACGCAGTCTTCGAGAGCCGCAAGCAGCCACGAAGTTTTTGCGCCGGTCTGCGTATCGGAGAACACCTTCATAATCGCAAGCTGCGCATTCGGCGCAACGCCCGTAATCGTTTCGTCTTTTCCCGCGATCACGCCGGCAACGTGCGTGCCGTGCTCCGAGCTGATCGGCGCAACATCCGCGTCTTTATCCGCATAATCGTAAGCATACGGCACTTTGCGGCTGACGTACACGTCCTCGGCGGTAAGTCCCGCCGAATTTTTCGCCGCCGCCGTGCTTCCGATCTTCGAAGCGATCGTAGAAAGGGTAAACGCCTCTTCGGAAGTAGTAAAATTATCCACGGAAAATGCCGTGTGCGTATAGTCAAGACCGGTATCGAGTACGGCAACCACAACGCCGTCGCCCTGATATTCCGATTTCGAACTATCGAAAATACCGGTATCGTAAACGTCTACGTCGTTGGTAATCACCTGCGTTTCCGCCGGCGCGTATACGTCGCCGACAATCAGCGTTGCGTCGGAAGAAAGAATTTTATTCGCTTTTTCGAAATCTTTCGCTTTGATCGTAATTTCAAAGCCGCTCAGAACGGTATCGTATTTTTCGCCAAGCTCATATTTCAAGCCCGATTTATCCAGCTTTTTAATCAGCTGATTTCGTTCGCGTTCGGCGGCGCGAGCCGTAGCGCGAGCTTCGCCCGTGGTAACGTACTCTTTCACCGTGCGCTTATTATCGGAAGCTTCGTAAGCGTCCAGCACGGAATCCGCCTTCATCGAAACAATCACGGAAATTTCCTGTGAAGAAGAAACGGAAGAAGGAAGCTTATAGACAACGTTATGATCGAAATAATCTTCCGTATTCGTTTTCACCGCGCCGTTTAAGCGCGAAAAAGCGGCGTCTGCATTCGCGCTGCCTTCGCCAAGCTCTTTCCCTAAATTTTCGAAAAAGAATCCGCCCGCCGCTCCGATTCCCATCGCCAAAGCAAAAATTCTTATTGTATATTTTTTAGTCTTTTTAGTCATCTTGTTATCCTTAAACGTAACTCTGCCGTCCGCAAAACCGACAGTAAACCGGTATTCAACCCGAGATTCGCTTCTTTGCCCTGCCGTCAGACATTTTTACCTGTGATTATAGTTTCATGCAATAACGACAATATTATATACAAAAAACGAAAAAAAGTAAAGCGACATTAGCGGTAGTATGGCAAATTTTATCTTTTTTACATAAATATAAAAAATTTTTTGCTTTTTCGCACTGTCTTTCCCGTATCTTTGTTTCTTTCTTGCATTTTTCGTTCGTTTCCGGCAATTTTCCGAATATCTGTTCCGCGGCGGAGTGCTTTTACACAACTCCGCCGTGAAATCTCCGGCTATTTATGCGTTTTCTTCAACGATTTCGGTGATCTCGGCGGTATCGCCGGTTACCTTAACGCTGAATTTTTTACCGGAAGTCGCGGTAGCATGATATTCGCCCGTCGATTCTTCGTACGTGCTTTCCGAGATCACGTATCCCGTTCCGTTCAGAACCAGCAGCTTCACGCCGTCTGCGCCTATGTCGACAAACGATTTGCCGTCGTTGTTTCCGCTTTCCGTATAATACGTGTTCACCGCTTTTTCGGCAACCTTCACGCTTTCGAAGAAAGCAATTCCGGTATCTCCTATCTCCGTTGATTTTTCGGTAAGCGTTATTTCGAAATATTTTGTGGAAGAAATTCTCTTGTTTTCGTTATATTCTCTTACCACATACGTCCACGGCGCGGTTGCGCTCGTACGGAAAATCGTATCCGCCGTATACTCCGTTTTCTCTTCGCCCTCGCCTTCGGAAAGAGCAAAGGATACATACGATCCGGCCGAATAACCGCTGTCGGAAGCAGCCAGGCGTTCCACGGCTACGGTGTATTTTCCGTCTTTCAGCGTTTCAATGCGCGTAATCATCATCGAATAGCCGCTGATACCGTACTGACTCATCGGCTGCATATAAAGGCGATAATTCTTACCGTCCTTGCCGGTAAAGTCGGCATTGTACGTTTTGCCGTTCATCGTGTATTCGCAATCGATTTCAAACAGGTTGCCTTCGGAATCCGCGTAACCGCTCGCTTCCGTGAACGCGGAAACGATATGGCGATAATTCTCAGCGCCGTTCTGATCGAAATTGATCTGAATACTTAATGTGCCGGGATCTTCGATCGGAGAAGAACCGCCCATCATCGAAGACAACGCTTTATAAAATTCATAGTTGAACGACGAATACGACTGAATGAAATTCAAGCCGCTTACGGAGTAAGTATTGTTCGCGCCGTCACCCGTGCCGCGGAAGTCCACCGAAATATCGAAACGGAAGCTTCCGAACGTCAGGTACATCTGATACTTCTGCTTGCCTTCGCTATCGAGAAGCGGGTTGCCGTCCGCGTCTTTCAACGCCACGCGCGATACCGTGCAAGATTTGCTTGTGTCGATTTCGTCCAGAACGATTTCATAAACGGGATTCCCCTTTTCGTCGGTAATCGGGTTGCCTTTTTCGTCGGTTTTCTGCACCTTCTTCTGTTTATGATAAGTGAAGTATACCGTGCCGGAAACGCTGAATTCCGCCGTGCCCGTGGGAGCGAAAGTCACTCTCTTAATAGGCACTTTACCGTCTTTATCGTCCACGTCGGAAAAAGTAATGGGATAATATTTCTGTTCCGCTTCGCTGCCGCCGCGCTCGAACGCAAGATTGAATCCGTCGTTTTTGAAATATTCTCTGTCTTCGTATACCATCGTTGCGGGCGTATTGTTGCTTTCGTCGAACGTCAGCCAATTTTTGATCGTTTCAAAACCGTATTTGTTGCGGTTTTCGGCGTTTGTCCTGCGATACATATCGATTCCCGTTGCGGTTCTTTCGTAAAAGTATTGTACGCCGTTAATCGCAGCCAGCCCGTACTTCGTGAAAAGCATCGCGCTGAGATCGGAAGCGTAATAGCTGAACGCATTGCCGTATACGCAACGCACCACCGTTTTACGCGCCGAGTCGTATCTGTAAAGAGACGCGTCCGAACCGTTGCTATTCGCGTAATAGAAAAGATTTTCGGAAATCAACGTGTACGAACCGGTTACTTTATCACCGGGGCGAGAAATCACATTCAATTTGTCTTTTTCGCCGTTTTCGCCCTTTACGGTTTCGGTTACCGCCTTATTGCCCGAATAAATCGTAGCGTTTCCGAGCCGATCGAGCACCATCAACGAATAGTCGTCGGGATTGATATACGTCACCGCAACCGTTTCTTCCTGATAAATAATAAAGCAGGGAAGCGGGCGATTCCCGGAAACAAGTCCTCTGAGTACGCCCGTAACGGTTTTTGTTTCGCCTTTGTACTCCCACGTGAACGTAAATTCGCCGTTGTTTTTCGTATAATCGATGCCTTCCGCCGCATAGCTGGGTTTCGTCGACGTAGATTTTTCCACATCGATAATCGAAAGTTTGCCGTGTCCGTCCATTTCCGCAGCAAAGCCGGTCAGCTGTTGATTATTCACAAAACGATACGGCGTGCCGTATTCGTTGCCGCGCAGAGTAAACGTCTGCGATTCGCCTTCTTTCGAAAGATCGAAATAATACAATTCTTCTGCCGTAGTGTACAGTTGCAGAATATTTTTTTCCGCGTCTGCAAGAGCATAAACGCCGTATGCGATCGCTCCGTTCGGCGCGGTATATTCCGCCAGCAATCCGAAACCGTCCAGCTTCAAACTGCCTTCGCTCGCGGAAGTATATTCGCCGTTCAGCAAGTTGTTGTACATGTAAATCGTAATCGAAGAAGAACCGCGCACACGCAAGAATTTAAACTCAATAGGCTTATTCCCTTCTGTTGTGCCTGTAAATACGCATACTTTATAGTTGGTGTTGATCGAATCCGTTTCATCCGTTTCGGTAAACTTACCCGTATACGTCGTAGTCACGCGGCTTTCGCCCGACCCCGTAACCACGGTGTACGTCGCGCCGCCGTTTTTCGAAGAGCCGGTGCCGTCAAACGTTATGTATTTCGCTGTGTCTGTTTTCCCTTTTTCATCCACGAGATAGGAAGAATACGGAGAAGTCCAGAGCACTTCAAACGTGCCGTTTTTCTCGTCGATTCTTACGTACGCTTTATTTTTCTTGCCGTTCGTGATCGTGGTTACGTTCGTTTTCGTATTCGTTGCAAACGTACCGGAAGTCACGATTCCGTCGTTGTCGAGCCGCATAATGCTGCCCACTTTTTTAAGCGTTGCTTTTCCGTCGGCGGAAACGTACGATTTTTCGTAATTTTCCCACGTTTCGCCGTCTAATACGGTGTTCCAGTAATACACGCTGTACGCAGTGCTTTCGGTATCAACGCGGAATACCGCGGTTGTCAGCCACTCGATATTGTAAGCCCCCGTTCCGCCGTCCACTGCGTGGCTTTCCTTTGCCGTATAAGTATATAACCCGCTCTTTTCGTCATAGGTATACGTACCTTTCGAGGCGATGGAGTAAGTTTTTGTTGCGGATATATATTCGTAAATCGAAGCCGTTCCTGCGCCGTCGTCGTCGATCACGAGCAGCGGGCCGTACATCGTACCGGCGTTGCTTTGGAAGTAGTATTCGGCATACTTATCGGATTTCGCTACGAAATTATACTTCGTTTCCGTCGTCTTTTTCCCGTCGTCTCCAAGTACTTCTTCCGAATAGGAAGTTACAAGGAATCTGTACGCCTTGTCGTTTTTATTCATGCCGACGAGCGTGCCGAGAACGGTGGAAGAAGTAGCGTAATACCCCGACGTTTCCGTACCGTTTTTATCTTTATACGTAAGATTGCAAACGCCGTCCATCGTAATCGCCGAACCGTCCGCTGCCACGATTGTACGATCGAACGCGGAATTATAGAACATCCAGCCCGTCTTGCCGTTGTCGTCCTCAAACACGCGAATCACGCCCTGCGCCGAACGGTAAGAATTATACAAGGTGATTTCGCGGTTTTCCATCGTATAATAAAATTGCGAAATCTGCGGATCGGCGGTTGTTCCCGTATTGAGCGAAGCAATACCGAATCCGTCGAGCTTAAGCTCGAAATATCCTTCGGCGATCAGCGAAGTTTGCACCAGCGACGAACCGTTCACTATATGGCGATACATCGAACAAATCTCTTCGTCGTTTCTCTGTACGAAAACGTCGTCGCCGTTCGAAAGCTTACCGCGGAAGAAGGTAAGCGACTTTCCTTTCAATTCACCGTCCGTAAACGTCGCTTCGAAATTGCCGTTTTCCACCGGCACGTATGTCCCCGATGAAGAGTAATTCCTTTCGGCGGTTTCTTTCACGTAAAGCAAAGTGTTGTCGTCGTTAAACGCGATCCACGTAGATTCGTCGGTTTTGCCCGTGGCGTATTTAAACGAAACCGCACGTTCGGTAACGTGCGTACCGTCGAGATAAACGAACGAACCGTTTCCCACGAGTTTGCCGTTTAAAACCTCGCCGTCTACGTTCCCGAACTCGAAATTCGAAGATTTCGCATAATACTTGCCTTCGAAAAACACGCCGCCGCGATGCATATAAATTTTCGAGTCCTCTTTATCGAACAGATAGAGAGCATCGTAGCCGCCGAACATATCCGTGTAGCCTTTTTCCCACACGGCGTAAAGATTTACGGAGTCTTCGGGCGCGATTTCGTCGGAGGTTTCCGTTTCTGCGTCTTTTTCGCCGTAAAGGCAATGTTTCATCGTATCGGTGAAATATTCCGCCTCGCCGCCTTCGCGTTTACTCCACCCCGTAAGAAGATACCCTTCCGCTTTGTAATCGCAAGGCACCCGCACCTTTTTCCCGTAAAGCACGGTAACGGAAGACTGCGTTTTACCCGAGCCGTCCGGATAAGTTACTTTATATGTAACGGTAAACGTCTTTCGGTCGAAATACAGGCGCATTACGTTATCGGCTGCATTGCCCGTAAGCTTAATCGACGCCAGCGTGCCGCTCTCGCCCTCTTTCGCCACCTCTGTGAATCCGCGGAGCTTTTCCTCCGCATTCACCGTCACGCCCTCGTAATCGTAATATACAAGCGGCTGCTCATCTTTTTCGTAACCGGTTTGTTCAAGATTCTGGCGGTAAATTTCCACCGTATAGCCCACTTTGTATTTAGCGGTGAGCGTCAAATCCGAATCGGGCACTACAGCGGTTTTGGATATTTCCTTACCGTCTGCGCCGAACCATGCGCCGAATACGTACCCCGTCTTTTCCGGCACGTACGAAGCAAGAACTTCGGAAAGATTCGCCCCGACTTTCGCTTTCACCGTGGTTGCGGAAAGCGTGCCGCCGTCCGCATTCAAATTGATTGTCTGCACCTTTGCCCATTTCGCATAAAACGTATGGTTTTCCTGTACGTCGGTAATTTTTTCAACGGGATCGCCCGAAAAATCTTCCGTGGCATACCACCCTTCAAACTCGTAACCTTCGCGCGTGGGCGTAGGCAGAGAATATTCTTCGCCTTTTTTCACCTCTGCCGCGGCAATATCCGCGCCGCCGTTCACGGCAAAAGATAAAGTAAGCTTCTCTTTCGCGCAAGCCGCCGCGCCAAGACACCCCGCCGCCGCAATCACGAATAATAATGTGCGCAAAGATTTCTTCTTTGTTTTATTCTTCATACTGCAATCTCCTTCTTTGCTCATCGTCTGAATCAAATCTGTCTGCCCGTTTTTTCGGACAAATTCATATACTTCGAAAACAGAAAAAATCGATTTTTACGTTCTCTGTAATTTCCGTTTCGAATATTATAAAACTTTTTACATGAAAAATCAACAAAATTCGCCGAATTTTCGCTAATGTGAAAAAATTTTCACTCTGCCGCATCCTTTTTCTCTCAATCGCGGCGTCTCTTACTCCGAAGCCCGTTGTGCCCATACGACGTACAGTCTCGTTCCCGCGGGCAACTGCGTCGCTTGCGCCGTGGTATATTCTACGGTCGTTGCGTCCGCGCTCGTCGCCCAGCCCTTGAATTCATAGCCGAACCGGTACGGATCGGAAACCCCGCCCACGGCGGAAAGATTTTCCGTATTTCCCGTAAGCATCGAAACCACGTACGATTTATCTTCGGAAAGCGTGCAGGAATACACTACGGGGCGATAGGACGAATTCCAGAATCTGATCCAGGAATTTCCTTCCGCGTTCGCATCGGTGTACACCGTAAGAAAATCGCACCAGTAAAACGCATGCAGCCCCATTTCTTGCAGAGAGTCGTCCGCGGTTACGGAGAAAAGACTTTCGCATTCTCTGAACGCATAGTCCCCCAACCTTTCAAGCCCCGCGGGGAGCGCGACTTCCGTCAGTTTCACATTGCTGCAAAAAGCGTAATTGCCGATCTCTTTCAGTCCCGAGCCGAACGTAAGCTCTTCGAGCGTCACGTTTTTATAAAAAGCAAACGCGCCGATTTTTTCAAGCCCGTCGGGCAAATGCAACGTAACCAGACCGCTTTCGCTGAACGCTTCCGCGCCGATTTCTTTCAAGCCGTTGCCGAAATTCACCGTTTTGAGCGCAGGGCATTTTCTGAACGCCGCTCTGCCGATTTTTTCGAGAGAATCGGGCAGCTCCGAACCTTCCAGCGACAGATCGAGTACCGTACAACCGTAAAAAGCGCAATCGCCGATCTCTTTCAGCGTATCGCCGAAACATACGCGCTCAAGACTTTCCGAGCTGAAAAACGCATACTCGCCTATCCGTTCCAACTTATTCGACTGCGAAAAATCGATTCTCGTAAGCGAAGATCCGTAAAAAGCCGAACGTCCGATTGTAGTTAAATTCGCAGGCAACGTAATCGCGCCGAGCTCGCATCCGTAAAACGTATACGGTTTAATTTCCGTAACTTTTCTGCCTAAGGAAATGCTTTTGAGCGAGCTAAGATAAAACGCGCTTTTCCCGATATATTGCATGTCGGAAGTATCCGTAACGGCGGTAATGGTATCACATTCCGAAAAAGCGTAATCCGCAATTCCTTTCTTGCCCGCCATCGACACAGAGCCTACCGCCGCGCCGTCAACGTATCCTACCACCCACTCGTCTGCCGACACCACGCTTTTCGCGCTGTTCCAGAATTCCGTGTTTTTATAAGCGTCCTTCCCGATGCTGATCACCGTAGAAGGAATGATCAGACCTCCGAGCCCCGTACCATAAAACGCTTCCGCGCCGATCGTTTTCAGCCCTATGTTTTTATCCAGATTGTCTACGGGGAAATACGCCCTGTACAGTTTTTTGCAGTTTGCAAACGCCCCCCTGCCGAGATGGCGAAGTTCGCTGCCCGCAATCGACCGCACAGACTGCAATTCTTCGCACTCGGCAAACGCAAACGCGCCTACGGTTTTCGCGTTTTTCGGAATTTCCACCGAATACAAACCGTTGCACTTGTAGAACGTCTGCGCTGCGATGCCCCGGATATCCGAGGGAATCGTCTCCGTCGTTTTTGCGTCGTTTGCACTGCTTCCTATGGGTACATTGATATTTACTTTATTATTTTTATCGGAAAGTTGTGCTTTTTTTGCGTCGGAGAGCTGCACCAGCCATTTATCGGCATAAATATAGCCGTTTTCCTCCTGCGCCTTATAAATCGCAGTCCCCTGTATAATCAGCGCGCCTACATTCACCGCGCTGTCGGGAATCGTAAGTTTTTCTAAATTTTCCGATTTTCCGAACACGTACGCCCCGAGCGTTTCCAGCGTCTCGGGCAAGCGCACGCTTTTTAACGAAATGCAATCCGAAAACGCCGCGTCGCCGATCTCGGTAAGACTGCCGTTCGCGCTCGCGCCGCTTGTCGCGTCGCTGCTTTCGCCGTCGCCGTAAAACACGATTTCACTTAACGCTTTACATCCGCCGAACGCAAAATTTCCGATCGTTTGCAAATTTTTTCCGATCGTAAGTTTTACCGCCGCCGAATTATCGTAAAACGCATATTTTTCGAGCGAAACCACGGAATCGGGCAATACGATTTCCTTCAATGCGGTGCAATTCGAAAAAGCCGAAGCTCCGATCGTCTGCACATTTTCCCCGATCTCGATATTTTCCAGAGAATAACAATACGAAAAAGTGTTTTCTTCTATTGCGGTAATGCCGCGGGGAATATTGATTTCTTTTAAAACATTGCAATTCTGAAACGCGCCGATCCCTATGCTCGCGAGCCGTTCGTTCAGTTGCGCCGTTTCAAGATTCGCGCAGTTGTAAAACGCCTCTTTCTCTACGGTACGTATATTCTCGCCCAAAACGATTCCCGTCACCCGGGAACTGCCGCGGAATGCGCCTTCTCCGATCACCGTTACCGGCTTGCCGCGATATTCGTTTTCGAATGTCACCACGCCCTTAGTGGAAGTCCCCACGCGGGTGATCCGGTATTCGGAATTGTTATTGATCAATTCGTACACGCACCCGGTGGTATAATTCATACGAAAGTCCAGTCCCGCCGACCACGCCGATTGCACCGAGTCCTGCTTTCCCGAGTTGGCGCGCACGCGCAACACGTAATCGCCCGTTTGCAAAAAGGCAAGATCGAGCACCGCTTTCCGCACGTTTTTCTCTTCTTTTTCCGCGGTGTCGGCATTTGTCACTTCCACGGTATACGTGCGCGCGCCGGATACCTCGCTCCAAGTTAAATTGTTATCAACATCGACTTCGAGATTTTTCGGCGTCTGCAATTTTTCCTCTTGAGCGCAAGCGGAAAAAAGCGCAGCTACGACGAGCGTTAATATTAAAAACAAACTTTTTAATCTTTTCATTTTGTTTTCCTCCGAATCCGGATCGCCAAGGCAAAACTCTTGCCGCGGCAATACGTTTTCGCGCAGCTATGCCGCCCGTTTTTTGCTTTTCTTTTCCTTCTTCTTCTCCAGAATGATTTCATGGAGCCATTTGAATTTGAATTTTCTCACGGCTATATCCGTAAGAACGCAAATAATCGACAAAATCGCAAACAAATATCTCGGATCAAACGTTTTGTCTATTCCCGTTACGAAATTTTCGAAAACTTCTTTCGGGTCTGCGATATTCTCGATTTTTTTACCGTTTCCGTTGTCCGCAAGACGAATAAGAAACGTTTCGCGATCTTCCTCTTCGGGATACAGATTATACTCTTCCGAAAACGCAAAAGTTTTATATATTTCCACGGTCTGATATTCGATCGCTTCGCCGTCCGCGTTCCTTTTCGTAAGCACAATCTTGTATACGCCGGGTTTTTTTGCGATAAATTCGCACCGGCTGTATAAATTCGCCTTTCCGAACGGCTCCGTCACGTAAAAATCTTCGTTCTCCGAAGACTCGTTCAACGAAATCTCCGTACCGTCGGAAGTAAATACGAGTTTCGCGTCGAGATATTCCTCGTTTTCAAGTTTCGCATACACCCTGAGCGTGTTCGTATAATTTCGTTCCGTCAGCTGATACTCGTACGCGGCGGGAGCAATGTCCTCCACAGGCATCAGATTATCGATGATGTTCAGAATCAGTTTTCTGCCGTTCGCGTCATTCATAAAATCTTTCGACCACGATTTCGTTCCGTCCGCCTTGGCTAAGCCCGTGAGATCGCACATAAAGCTGCCCACCGTGCCTGCGCCGAACTTCCATTGCGCGTAAAGGGGAGTTACGTCGTATTCGCCCGTAAGCAAAGTCACCGCTCCTTCCTTCTTCTTCACGCCGTAAAAGCCGCCGAGATTCACGCGCATTCTGAATGCGTCGCGTTCGTCTTTCTCTTCTTCGTCCTTCCCGTCTCCGCTGCCCGAACTTCCGCTCGAACCGCTGCTTCCGGAATCCTGATTGATTCCGTATGCCACGCCGTTGAAAATCGAAGACGTAGGCGATTTCACGATAGGCGCAAACGGCTCGTTCACGCTTTCTTCCACCTGCTTGGCAAGCAGATCGTCGCGCATCACGTCGATCAGATTATTGCCGCTTGCGTCGGTCACCTGACCGCCGAGTTTCAAATCCTGCCCCGGTTTTACGATCGCGTCCATATCGGCTTTAATGGCGGCAGTCGGCGAACCGATCAGCACCACCGAAATGGATATGCCGCGCTGAGCAAGCTTTTTGGCCTCCTCGATCGGCGGATCGTTTTTGCCGTTATACATACCGTCCGAAACGATGATGATATGCTTTTTCTCTACCTGCTTATTGCTTTGCAGCATTTCGCCCGCACGCTGGATCGCATTGAAAAAGTTGGTAGAGCCGCCCGTCGTTTTTAATTTATCGTCGGCAATGGCTCGCGTAACGTCGTTATCCCGCGTGGTGGAAGTCAAAGGAAGAATGGTATTATAATCGTCGTCCAACGAAACGATGCCTATATAATCTCTTTCCGTCAGTGCGCGATAGCAGGAAAGCACCCCTTTGCGCGCAAGTTCGAGATTGCCGCCGGAATCCATACTTTCCGATCGATCGATACACACCACAAGCCCTACGGGAGGCGTATAATTGATCGCTTCCACGGGAAGCATTTCCTGATATTTCGTTCCTTTCAGATCTTTACGACTGTAAGCGTGAGCCTCGCCTCCGGCATTGTCGCCGCCGAGAGTAAACAAGCCTCCGCCGAAATCGTTCACGTAGCTGTAAATCATTTCCGTAAAGCCGTCAAACCGCGCCAGATCTTTGTTGGAAATGTTATTCATAATCAACTGATCGTATCTTCTCAGATCCGTCACGGATACGATCGAAGTGCCGTTTGCGGTTTTAAGCTCGTTGCTCGCGGAAAGATCGAGCCTGTCCACAACGTATTTTTCGTCTTTCAGAATTTTTATAAGCGCTTCCGATTCCGCGCTTTTTTGCTCCACGATCAGCACCTTGTTGAAATTCTGCAGATACAGATAAGAAGTGTATCCGTTATTCGCCGCCAGAACGTCCGTGGATTCGAAGATTTCCGCGGTGATTTCGTGCAAGCCCGACGAATCGAATTTGTGCGTAAAAGACACTTCGTTATCGCCCACGGCAAGATTCATCGTCTTTTCGTTCGTCGTTGCCCCGTCGGCGTCTGTGGAAGCTATGGTTTTTCCGTTGTCTTTTAAAATCACCCGTGTGTTCGTTGTTGCGATCCTGCTTCTCAGCATTACCGTAATCAGACAATCCTCGTCCGGTTTCACGTGCGTTTCGGGAAGTTGTATCCCCATCACCTGCACGTCGCCGTCTTTCGCGCCGAAATCCTCGTAAATATACGCTACGTCCACCGAAGTCCCCTGCGCGGTAAGCGAGCGGATCGCAGAAAACGCACTCCCGTCCGTTTCTTTCCCGTCGGTAATCAGCACGATTTTCGAGCTTTCGGGATGCGCAAAAAGCGTCTGCGCATATTTTAACGCCCCTTCGATATTTGTTGCGCTTGTATCGGGAACTTTCGCCTCCTTATACAAATTATAAATCTCGTCCACTTCGTAAGTGAGCGGCACGGCGTAATTCTGCGTGAATCCGAAAGTAACCACGCCGATTTTATAGCCGTCGTATTTCCCGTCGGAAAGCACCGTCTGCACGAAATCGTCGCGGCGTTTTTCCGCGCGCTGTTCCGTATCGGAAACGTCCACGAGCAAAAGGATTTCGTTTTCCGTATTTTTCTTTACGTACCGGAATTGAATTCCGCTCAGAACGCAGATACAAAGCACCATTGCGCAGATATGCGTTACTACGGAAACAAGCCGATTGCGCGTTCTTCTGAATTTTTTCGAAAGCCTGAAATACGGGATCAGCGTCAGCGCGATTGCGGGCAATAATAACAGCAGCAACCAAGGATATGAAAAACTTATCGAAAAATTACTCATATTTTCACCTCCTTATACGCCGTCCTTCAGATGCAGGCACCATTCGATGAACAAAAACGCAACCAAAGCCGCCGCGATGTAAGTTATCACATCTCTGAAATAATCCGCCTCGTTCTTTTCCCGTTCGGGACTGTATAAATTGTTTTTTATTCCCGTGATATTGCTTTCCGCGCCCGGAATTTTCACGTAAATTTTCTCTGTTACCACCATACCGTAATACGTCGTTTGCGTAATCGTATACGTCCCCGGAGCAGACAAAACCACGCTTGCGGGAAATTCCGTTTTTTCTATCGGCTCTTCAAAGGCATAAGAAGAAATCGAAAGGCTTGTCCCCCGGGCGTTCAATTCGGCTTTTTCGCCGATCTCATACGCGTACTTGTTCACGGTGGAAGGGAAGAAATACTCGAAAGCGTTTTTCATCAATAAGTAGAATTCAGGCAAAACCCCGAAATTCGAATACGCAAACGAAAAACTCAATACGAGCATCTGACGTCCGCCCTCTTTGCCTATATCGTTCCGTACCATCAGCATCGGCAGTTGATTTAAAGCCATCAACACCTGATACGCCGCGTCCTGTCCTCCCGCAAGCATCTGGCTTCGGCTCACGCGGATATAGTTGGGGTCGATATTTTTCATAATAGGGTGTTCCGTTCCGCCGACCAACGACGGATAACGATTATTCGTTTGACGATACTCTATTTCGCTGTTTCGGATAAATCCGCAGCCGGAAGGCGCGCTGACGGGATCGAACAAAAACACAACGCCGTCCGTAGGAACGTTTTCCGGCATCTGACGTTCGAAAATGTACAAATCAAACCCGCTTGTAGCCCCTGCTTCGCCTTTTTTCACTTCCGTGATCTGCATATCCCACGATCCGGCGAAATCGCTGCTTAAATTAGACAGCGCGCCGTTCACGAACGGATTCGGCTCGGCACTCGCATACTGTACTTTCAACGTTTGTTTCTGCCCGCCGTATACGTAAAAATCGTTGTCTGCGTCGTAACTGTCGATCACTTCGCTTTCCGAAAACTCCAAATATACGGAAGAAAACGAATAAATTTTAGGGAGATTCGAAGGAATGAGATTATCAAGATAGCACACTTGCCGATCTTGCGTATTTTCGTTGCCGCCGTTTTCGTCACTTTTTCTGTATCTTAAAATCAAGGTCACGGGCGTGCCGTCGTTATAATCCGCAAGCACCGTAAACTTTATCGTTTCGTTCACGATACCGTTCACGTCGTAAATTTCAACGTTGATCGGCAATCGTGCGTCCTTCCCGTAGCAAGCCGCCTGCACCGTAAACGAATAATATCCTTCATC
>ENA-UOOA01001100-UOOA01001100.1-human-gut-metagenome-genome-assembly--contig:-P61old-NODE-1100-length-46774-cov-6.180569_pt1 | contig 46774 bp, 44 predicted proteins | sample MGYA00242467_ERZ724014 | MGnify/ENA metagenome assembly ERZ724014 | reverse complement strand
GAAGGTCGCGGAGATGCTGGGCGAAGTCGTGACCGACTCCACCAAGAAGAACCTTGAGATGCGCGTTGAAGCCGAAAACGGCGCGACCGCGGGCAAGACCGAACTGGCGAAGCTCGCCAAGCAGCATAACCTCGACGCGATCCACGACACCGTGCATGAGATGGCTCGCGACGAAGCCCGCCACGGCAAGGCGTTTGCGGGACTGCTCAAGCGTTATTTCGGCAAGTAAGCAGCACAGCCTGCGGTGACTTTCGCCGGAATTTGATGAAAAATCGGGCTTTGGCACACGCGGACGATATAAACCGATAGAAAAACGAGGGTTGCATCTTGAAAGAGGTGCAGCCCTCGTTTCGTGCAGAACGGTACAAAAGTTGTACACTAGATTTCAAACTGCGTGAAAAAAGGGTGAAAACAGCTCAAAGTGGTACATTGAAGAAGTGGTACATTACAAATTAGTTTATCGTTGCTCCATGTTTGTTGATGTATCAGCCATTTCCACCTGGCATAAAGTCATCCGTAATGGGGTCTCCCGGTTTGCCAAACCATGACCCTTCAAGATCATCGCCGGTAGGGGTACTCCTCTCGAAATCAGGAGCTGGCGATAACCCTTCACGGAGCATGAATCCAACGTGCCCATCTTCGGTCTGTACATGACACCAGTTTTCGCTTACACCAAGCACGCAAACTGTCGATCCGTTCTTATACAGGCCTAAGGAAACAGAGCTGGTTGATTGCCTCTGCCGCAAATTCAACCCTATTCCATTCGCATTTTCAATTTTTACAGATGGCATGGCATAGCCGACTGCGGATTGATCCTGCCCAAAGGCTAGGTATTGGGTCATCATGTAGCCTTCCAAGGTGTGAATCCGAACCTTTGTCCAGCCATTCTGATCGCCGCCTAGCACTTCAACAGGCGTTCCGCTGTAATATTTTCCAAGCGTTGGCGCATCCTGACCCGGCTTTGTTCTCAGGTTGAGGCGATCAATAGAATTGGGATTGTTGACGACAGCACTGCTATTGGCTGGTCGCATTGTGCTGCCAGGGATAACGGTGCTCCTATTGCCATTTGCGCTGCCACTGCTATTCTGGAATTCGAGTACGGGTGACAACCGCTCCCGCAGCATGAATCCAACATTTCCGTCCTCCGTCTGTACATGGCACCAAGTTTCGCTTACGCCGAATACTCGAACCGTTGCCCCGTTTTTATACAGACCCAGGGAAATGGAGCCGGTCGACTGCGATTTACGCAGATTGAGACCTGAGCCGCCTGAGTTCTGGATTTTCACCGTGGGAACCGTCGCGGCGCCGGTCTGTAACTGATCCGGATACGTCAGGAATTTTGCCATCATGTATCCTTCTAGATCAAAAATGCGAACCTTTACCCAACCGTCCATTTCATCGGATAGAACCTCAGGATAGGTACCATTGTAGTATTTACCGAGCGTCGGCGCATCCTGACGTGGCTCTGTTCTCAGGTTCAGACGATCTTCGGCGTCCGGGTTGTTGACCACGACGACCATCCCGGCTTTTATTTTTGAAGCTTCGCTGTTTGCCATCGCAGTTGGCACAAATAACAACATAAACGTCATGGATACTAAGGCAGATAGAATACGAATCTTCATAAATGTTCCCCCTTTTACTCTGTTAGTTAAGTCCAATACGTCCATTTTCTTTAACAACGCAGGAATTTCCTGCTAGTATTACAACGATTCTTAAGCTGTTTTTCGTACAATTAAGCAATTGATTTTAAGCGTTATATTTATGGACACTAGGACATCGTGAAGACAAATAACCCTCTTTCCACTTCGGAAAGAGGGCTTTCTTTATGCTGTTGAATATTGCGCAAAGTCATCTGCGTGCGCAGAGCTTCCGCATTTTTGTGAACTTCGGCGAAAATGGGGAGCAGGTACAGCCCGCTTAAGAAGAAAATTACTTGCGATGCGACGGATATGCCTCTGAGCCGCGCAGAATCAGCCGTCCTTCGTAGGTGATGCGGCGCACGGCACGCGTGCGCTTGTGGTTGCCGGAGAGCTTTTCGATCATCATGCCCGCGGCTTCCTCCGCCATTTGCTCAATCGGCTGATTGATTTCGGAGATATTCAGGCTGTGAACCAAGTCGAGTGCATCGACAGAGCCGGGGGCGATGAGCGCGATATCCTGCGGAATACACATGCCCTTGCCGTAAATCGCGCGAATAGCACCGATAGCCATCATGTTGTTGCAGCAGAAAATCGCCGTGATTTCCGGATGATGCTCGAGCAGCTCGAGGGTCAGATGATACGCGCTGTCCGCCTTGAAATCGCCGTAGGCGATATATTCCTTCTTGGTGGGGATGCCGTGCGCCTTCAGGGAATCCATATAGCCGTTCAGCCGCTCAAGACCGGGCTTGGAGGAGATCGGTCCGGCGATGATCGCGATATTCTTATGCCCGGCTTGAATCAGCGCGTCTACGCATTCAAGGCTCACATTATAATCATCCTGAAAGACGCCGTCCAGACCGACGCCCTTTAAATCGCGGTCGATCAGCACGATCGGCGTGCCGGTTGCGTTCAGGTCGCGCAAAAAATCGACATTGTATTCCGCATTTTCGGAAATCGGGGAAATGATGATGCCGTCCACCTTTCCCTTGAGCATGCTGAGGATGCGGATTTCCTTTTGCGTGGATTCGTTGGAGTTGCAGATTACGGTGTCGATGCCCTGATCAGCCAGCACGGCTTCCATATACCCGATCATATCCAAGAAGAAGGGGTTGCGCAGATCCGCCGCTACGATTCCGACCAGACGATCGGCACTGACGTGATGCTGTCGTTTTTGGTAGACTTTAGGCTCATAACCATGTTCCTGCGCAATTTTAAGCACCAGAGCCTGTGTTTCGGCACTGACATGTGCGCTGCCGGCGAAAACGCGGGAAACAGTTGCAGATGAAACTTTTGCTTCCTGAGCGATGTCTCGAATGGAGAATTTACGCTGATTCATGTGTGCCTCCAGATAATTTACATGGGGTATCATTGAAAAAGAATGCTGATGAAAACATATCAAACGACAATATTGTAAAGCATACACAGAAAAAAATCAAGGCTCTTTTCTGTAAATTACAAATGAAACAAGTTTTGATGGTGAATGTTCGTGTGCAAATGATGAAAATGTTAAATGTAACTCAAACATTTACAGGTTGATTTTTCCTAAACATAACGTTAGAATATCGGCATAAGGATATGAAACGAAACGAAATTCATGAATCATGCACAAGAGATAAAAAACAAACTGAACGACAAGCTGAATGATGTTAATATGATTAAACAGCGTACTATAAAAAACGGAAAGCAGTTTTGTAAAAAGTGACGTTTTAACGCGGAAAAACAGTTTTGATTTGCTTTTAACCGAAAGCTGTCCGCGAATGAATCTGTGTGAGTATCATGAAACAGGCATGCGAAAGGATGAATGACATGGGCAAACGAATCGTTGTGTTTGGCAGCTATGTTACAGACCTGACCGGACGAGCCGCGCGTTTCCCGATTCCGGGCGAAACTGTGCTGGGCACATCATTTCGCTCGGGCCCCGGCGGCAAGGGTTCCAATCAGGCGGTAGCTGCCTTCCGCGCGGGCGGAGATGTTGCACTGGTTACGAAGCTGGGCAAGGATGCCTTCGGGCGCATGGCACGCGACTTCTATACCCATGAAGGTATGGACACGAGCGCACTGCTGGAGGATGACACCCATGAGACCGGCGCGGCTTTGATTATGGTGAACGAGCAGAGCGGACAGAACATGATTATGGTGCTGAACGGTGCCTGCAACCATGTGACGAAGGAAGATATCTGCGCGAGAAAAGAGCTGATTGAGCAAGCCGACTACCTGCTGGTTCAGATGGAGATTAACGTCGATGCGCTGGCGGAAGTGATTCGCGTTGCGCATGACAGCGGCGTGCGCGTGATTTTGAATCCGGCTCCGGTTCAGACGTTGGACGATGAAATCATGGCGATGGTCGATACGATTACGCCCAATGAAACGGAAGCCGCGGTGCTGACCGGTGTGAAGGTGGTCGATTTGGCATCGGCGCATCAGGCGGCACAGGTATTTTTGAACAAGGGTGTTCGCAATGTCATCATTACGCTCGGCGGAAACGGCGTATATTGCACGGATGGAACGCGCGAGGAGCTGGTTGAGCGAATTCCGGTTCAGGCAGTGGATACGACCGGCGCGGGGGACGCCTTTAACGGCGGCTTTGTGACGGCGTTGTCGCGCGGCATGAATTTGTTTGAAGCGGTTCGATACGGCAACTGCACCGGTGCGCTTTCGGTGACCAAGTTTGGCACCGCGCCGGCTATGCCGAACAGGGGAGAAATTGACGCGCTTTATCAAATAAACTACGGTGGCTGAATAGCCATGCAGGATTACTGAGGAGGAGAAAATACCATGGGAGCCATCCGGTTAGTCAATCTGCGCAAGGATTATGGAAAAGAAAATGTCATTCCGGATTTGAATTTGGACATTGTTGACGGTTCCTTTACCGTGCTGGTCGGTCCGTCCGGCTGCGGTAAATCCACCACGCTGCGCATGATCGCGGGTCTTGAAAAGCCGACCTCCGGTCAGATTCTCATCGACGGTGTGGACGTTGCCAATATGGCGCCGGGCAAGCGCGATCTGGCAATGGTTTTCCAGAACTATGCGCTGTATCCGACGATGACCGTCCGCAAGAACATCGAGTTCGGTCTGATTAACAAGAAAGTGCCGAAGGAAAAGCGCGATTCGCTCATCGCGGACGTCAGCGAAATCGTGGGTTTGACGCCGTATCTGGACAGAAAGCCCGCGAACCTCTCCGGCGGTCAGCGTCAGCGCGTTGCGCTGGCACGCGCCATGGTCAAGGAACCGAAGGTCTTTCTGATGGACGAGCCGCTCTCCAATCTGGATGCGAAGCTGCGTGCGTCCATGCGCGTGGAGCTGATTGAGCTGCACAAGCGCCTGAAGACGACGTTCATCTATGTTACGCATGACCAGACGGAAGCCATGTCCATGGGCGACGTCATCGTGCTGATGAACAAGGGCATCATCATGCAGCAGTCCTCCCCGAAGAACATGTACCACAATCCGGAAAACACGTTCGCCGCTCAGTTTATCGGCACGCCGCCGATGAACATCGTCGATGGTCTGGCTGATCAGGTTTCCGTCGGCTTCCGTCCGGAGAAGGTCACCTTCACGGAGCAGGGCAAGGCTGCGCTGGTGATAAACGGCACGATTGCGACCAAGGAACAGCTTGGCGCGGAATATAACTACTCCGTTTCGACGCCGCAGGGCAAGATCATGGTTAAGACCGAGGACGATTGCCAGCCCGGCGCCTGCAAGCTGTATGTTCAGCCCCAACACCTCTTCGCCTTTGATGCACAGGGTAAGCGCATCGAGATGAGCGAGGCGATCATCGCCAAGCTGTCCCGCGGCTGAAAGGGGGTAACGGCATGACAAAGCAACCTGCTCCCAATCAAAAGGGAAATGCGGTGCATACACTGTTCGGTTGGCTCAAGGGCTATGTGCTGATTGCTCCGGCAATCATTCTGCTGTGTATCTTCACCATTTATCCGATCTTCTGGCAGATTCAGTCGAGCTTGTATGACGGCAGTCTGCTGAGCAAGAAGCGCAATTTCGTCGGTTTTCAGAATTTTGCCAACCTGTTCGCCAACCCGGACTTCGGTCAGACAGTTGGAAACACCATTTTTTACTCCGTTGGCGTCGTGATCATCACGATTGTGCTGTCCACGCTGGCGGCAGTGTGGCTCAACGGCGAAGCGCAGAAGCGTCTGAACGGTTTGACGCTGGCTGCCATCTTCACCCCGCACATCATTTCGCTCGTTTCGGTTACGACAATCTTCCTGTGGCTGCTTGATCCGCAGATCGGCGCGATCAACTACCTGCTCAAGTCCGTCGGACTGCCGACCTGCCCGTTCCTCGCCAGCAGCAAAACCTCGATGTTCGCGCTGGTTTTGATGATGGTTTGGAAAGGAACCGGCTATTACACGCTTTTGACGGTTGCCGCGCTTCAGGGTGTTCCGAAGGACATTTATGAAGCGGCTTCCATCGACGATACGCCCGGCTGGCGCGTGTTCTTCCAGATTACGCTGCCGATGATCTCCCCGACGCTGTTCTTCTCGACCATCGTCTGCACGATCAACAGCTTCCAGGTTTTCGAGCCGATTAACCTGATGACGCTCGGCGGTCCGGCGAACTCCACCAACACGCTGGTGTATCAGATTTACTCCGACGCGTTCAAGTACCTCAAGCTGGGTCAGGCGAGTGCCGAGGGCGTCGTGCTTCTGGTATTCGTTCTCGTGCTGACTGTCATTTACTTCGCTTTCTTGGGTAAGAAAGTGCATTATCAATAAGGAAGGGAGAAGGGCATTATGGAAAATCGAAATACCGCGCGGATTCCGCATTATATCCGCAGCGCGGTGAGCATCGCCTTCAAGCTGCTGGTGATTTTCATTGTAGCCTATCCGTTCCTGTGGATGGTCTGCACCGCGTTCAAACCTTATAAGGAAACCATTACCTATCCGCCGACGCTGCTGCCCAGCCAGTGGGTGCTTGACGGTCTGAAGGAATGTCTGGCTGAAATGGATGTCAGACACTTCATGAAGAACTCGATTGTTGTGAGCTTCTCGGTTCTGCTTTTGCAGTACCTGGTGATTATTCCGGCGGCTTATGCGTTCGCCCGCGTCAAGTTCCCGGGGCGTTCGCTGCTGTTCGGCATCGTGCTGCTGGGCTTCATGATTCCGCAGCAGGTCACGTTCGTGCCGGTCTACCTGATTTTCTCCAAGGCGAAGATGCTCCAGAGCTACTGGCCGCAGATTCTGCCGTTTATTGCCAATGCGTTCGGTATCTTCCTGCTGAGGCAGTATTTCCTCCAGATTCCGGAGGAAATTATCGAAGCCGCCCGCATGGATAACGCATCCGAGCCGAAAATCATCTTCTCGATTATGATTCCGATGGCAAAGACGGCGTTGCTGACTATTGGTCTGCTGAGCTTCATCTCCCTGTGGAACAGCTACTTCTGGCCGTTGATCATGACCACGAAGAACACCTATCGTCCGCTGGCTGTCGGCGTCGCGATGCTCAAGAACGTTGACTCCGCGATTCCGTGGCACATGCTCATGGCAGGCAACCTGTTCCTGACGTGCCCCATCCTGATTGCCTACGCATTCGCCAACAAGCAGATTCGCAAGGCGTTTGTGTACAGCGGCATCAAGTAATTTGGATTTAAGGCAAGCATGCCTTAGATAGAAAAAAGGAGGAAACACCCATGAAGAAACTCGTTTCTCTGTTTCTCGCGCTGCTGATGGTGCTCAGCTTTGGTCTGCTGACCGCGGCATCCGCAGAACCGAAGGAGATCGTGTTCTGGACGGCCCTTGCCGGCGCGTACAACGACGTCATCCAGAACATCTGCGCAGACTTTAACGCCACTCAGGACGAGTGGAAAGTGGTTCCCGAATATCAGGGCAACTACTACGACATCGCTGCCAAGCTGCAGGCGTCCCTGCTGGACGGCTCCGAGCCTGACATCGTGCAGATGGAGTGCAGCCGCACCCCGCTGTTCAGCGACTATGGCGCCTTTGCCGAGCTGAGCGACATGCTCGCCAATGTGGGCCTTGACGCGAAGGAATACTTCTACGACGGCTTCATGGTTGACTGCGACTGGGGCGAGGGTCTCTACGCGCTGCCGTTCAACCGTTCCACGCCGATGTTCTACTACAACAAGACCCTCTTCGACGAGATGGGTCTGACCGCGCCGACCACTTGGGATGAGCTGCATGAGACCGCGAAGAAGCTCTCCATCCCGGGCGAGCGTTGGGGCTTTGAAGTGCCGATTGACCAGTGGTTCTTCTGCTGCTTCGTCCGTGAGTCCGGCGGAGAGCTGATGAATCCGGAAAAGACGCAGCTGACCGTCAACAACGAGGCGGGCGCCGCTTCCCTGCACTGGATGCGCGACATGATCGAAGACGGCTCCATGAAGGCACCTCCCGGATCCGAGTACAACGGCTACGAGGCGGCTCGTTCCGACCTGTCTGCCGGCATCACCACGATGATCATCTCCTCTACCGGCGACCTGGGCACGCTGCGCAAGATCTGCGATTTCGAGGTCGGCACTGCGTTCCTGCCGGGCAATCCGAACTACGGCGTTGTGACCGGCGGCGCGAACGTTTGCGTTCTGGCTGACCACGACGACACCGCGGCTGGCGTTGCCGAGTTCCTCAAGTACCTGACTTCTCCGGATGTTGCCGGTCAGTGGGCTGTGACCACCGGCTATGTTCCGACCAGCGAAGCGGCCGCGAACAGCGAGGCGTATCAGAACTTCCTGAAGGAAGTCCCGGCTGGCGTGACCGCGCTCAAGCAGATGGAATATGCCGGCAACCAGCCTGTCATCCCGCAGTGGGCTGAGATCGGCGCGACCATCATCACTCCGGAAATGCAGAAGTGCATCGAGGACAGCGCTTATACGCCGGAAATGGCGACCCAGAGCATGTGCGACCTGGTCACCACCCTGCTGAAGTAATCCCATAATACCCTTGCAAGGGGCGGGCCTAATCGCCCGTCCCCTTTATTTTCTTTAAAGGAGAGTACTATATATGGATCGTAAAGAGATTTTTTGCCGGGTTGACCACACGCTGCTCTAGCCGGTGACCACTTGGGAGCAGATTCGCGTCCTGTGCGATCAGGCGATTGCCTTCGGCGCGGCATCCGTCTGCATTCCGTCCTGCTATGTGAAGCAGGCGCATGAGTATGTGGCAGGCAGGATGACCATCTGCACCGTCGTCGGCTTCCCGAATGGCAATACGACCCCTGCCTGCAAGGCGTTTGAGGCGAAGGAAGCCATCGAGAACGGCGCGAAGGAAATTGACATGGTCATCAACCTGGGCATGCTCAAGGCGGGCAATACCCAGTATGTGCTGGATGAAATCCGTCTGCTCAAAAAGACCGTGGGCGATCTGGTGCTCAAGGTCATCATCGAGACCTGCGACCTGACGGAAGAAGAAAAGATCACCATGTGCGACATCGTGACGGAGTCGGGCGCGGACTTCATCAAGACCTCTACCGGTTTCTCCAAGGGCGGAGCGACCTTTGAGGATATCGCGCTGTTCAAAGCGCATGTCGGACCGAATGTGAAGATCAAGGCGGCGGGCGGCATCGCTTCCTTCGCGGATGCGGAGCATTTCATCGAGCTGGGCGCGGATCGCCTCGGCACCAGCCGCATCATCAAGCTGGCTCTTCAGGAAAAGGTTGAAGAGGGAACGTACTAAAAGGAGTTGAATCATAATGCTTCGAGGAATTCCGAAATGTCTTTCGCCTGAGCTGCTCAAGGTTCTTGCGGAAATGGGACATGGTGATACGCTGATTATCGCGGATGCGTTTTATCCTTCCGCCTCTTCTGCCCGCCACAGCATGCTGGTTCGTGCGGACGGCGTGAGCGCGACGGAGCTGATGGACGCGATTTTGACCTTCTTCCCGCTGGATCGTTCGGTGGAGCATCCGGTTCTGCTGATGGATAAGCAGGAGTGCGACAAGGATATCCCGACGCCGATTTGGGACAAGTATAAGGAAATTGTCCGCCGCCATGATGACCGCGGCGATGCCTGCGTGGGTATGATCGAGCGGTTTGATTTCTACAAGGAAGCCGAGCATGCGTATGCCGTGCTGGCGACCGGTGAGGACGCGCTGTACGGCTGCGCGATTTTGCAGAAGGGCACGCTCTAAATCAAACGGATTTGAAATGAAACGAGAGAGGAATGCAAAGCCATGTCTAAGCTAGTTGTTTTGTCTATTGATTCGCTCTTTGATGAGGATATGGAGTTTCTGAAAACGTTGCCGAATTTTAAAAAACTGTTTGAGAAGGCTTCGTACAGCAGCGCGGGCATGCGCAGCGTATATCCTTCCTTCACCTATCCGGCGCATGCCTCCATTATAACGGGTACGACGCCGGATCGCCACGGCATTTTCCATAACGAGAAGCTCGATGTGGGCAATCCGTCCCCGGACTGGTATTGGTATTATCGGGATTTGAAGGTGGAAACCTGTCTGGACGCGGCAAAGCGCGCCGGTCTGACGACCGCGTCCGTGGGCTGGCCCTGCATGGGAGCCTGTCCGAATGTGGATTATCTGGTTCCGGAAATCTGGCCGTTCAGCGTGGAAGACGATCCGCGCCCGATTTTTGAAACCGCCGCTTCCAAGGACAGCGAAACGTGGGCAATCATCGACCGCCATCTGCATAAGCTGCGCAAGACCAAGCAGCCCTTCATGGATCATGTGATGGTCGGCTGCGCCTGCGATATCCTGCGGACGCTCAAGCCGGACGTGATGTTCATCCATCTGGCGCATCTGGATCATACGCGCCATGCAAACGGCATTCAGGGTCCGATGATTGAGCAGGCCATCGTCGCCAATGATGATTGGCTTGGACGCCTGTTTGAAGCGACGATGGATGCCGGCACCTATGAGGAAACGAACTTCGCGGTCATCAGCGATCACGGTCATCTGCCGGTTTCCCGCGTGCTGAATCCCAATGTGTATCTGGCTGAGGCGGGCTTGATTGACGTGGATGAAAACGGAAATCTCGTCGATTGGAAGGCGTATTGCAATTCGACTTCCCTGTCCTGCCAGGTCGTGATGAAGAATCCGGCGGACGAAAAGACGCGCGCCGTGCTGGAAAAGGTGCTTTACGGTCTGCGCAACGATCTTTCCTCCGGCGTGGAGAGCGTATTCACCAAAGAGGAGTGCGAGCGCGAGTATCATCTTGCGGGCGATTTTGAGTATGTGCTGGAGGGGCGTGAGCGCACTTCTTTCGGCAACGCATGGACGGGCGCGAAGATGGTCACTCCGGATAATTCCGACTATAAGTTCTCCGTCGCTTCTCACGGTCATTTGCCGCATAAGGGACCGCAGCCGGTGTTCATCATGGCGGGTCCGGATGTGCGCGAGGGCGTCGTCTTTGAGCGGAAGAGAATCATTGATGAGGCGCCGACGTTTGCCGCGATGCTTCACTTTGATATGCCGCAGGCAACGGGTCACGCCATCAGCGAGATTTTGAAATAACGTGTTTCTTGGGCAGAAACGGGTTATAGACGTGATGCGGTTTTTGGGCGGCAGCTCGACGGGAGCTATGGCACAGTGCATCGAAGCCTGAAATCAGGGCGTGCAGCGATACCGAATTCTGACAAAGTCAGCATCATTAGGAGGTGAGGCATGTGTTTTCCCATTTTGGAGAGCCAATGAACGGATGGACGCTGATGCTGCGCATTGCGGTAGCGGTGTTTGTAGGAGCGATTATCGGCGCGGAACGGGAAATGAAAAACCGACCGGCAGGAATGAGAACGCATGTCCTCGTCTGCCTTGGAGCCGCTATCGTGGCATTGATCGAACAGATGGCGATTGCGCAGGCTGTGCAGCTTCAAGCGGTCGGGCTGATTAATGTCAGCATCGGACGGATTACCGCTTCCGTGGTTTCCGGTGTCGGCTTTCTGGGCGCGGGTACAATCGTGCTTTCCGAACGGCATATCTGCGGCTTGACGACGGCGGCGTCGCTCTGGTGTACGGCGTGCATCGGTCTGGCTGCCGGAGCCGGATATTTGGGAGCGGCTGTCATTTCGGGATTGGTCGTTCTGGTCGTGCTGAGGCTGATGCAAAGAGTCGTGCGGATTACGACCTACAAACGTTTGGAAGTGCAGTTTATCCATCGGACGGAAACGCTGGCGTTTCTCAATGAGGTTTTTGCGCAGATGGAGGTCACAGTGCTGGATGTGAACTTTCATGCGGAGAGCCGTCCGGAAGGCAACCAGTACACGAATGTGTATACGCTGTCGATGCCCAATCGCACCCGTTATGTCGAAATCATCGGCGTATTGTCGGAAAATCGCAATATTCTGAAGGTTGGAACCCGAGATGTGTGATTCGGCAACGCCAAGATATAGGGCATTGCGAACGAGATTGTCCTGAAGTAAATAGAAAAGAGAGCTACCCGATTCAATCATTGAATCAGATAGCTCTCTTTTATGAAGCATGAAAACGGTTGTCCAACCGTTGCCACGAGCAGGAATAGAATCCGAAAAACGCAGCTGTTGCGTCGCTTTTCGGAGGGGGTATCTTATTCCCACTCCACCGTTGCCGGCGGCTTCGTCGTAATATCGTACACGACACGGTTGACGCGGGGCACTTCGTTGACGATTCGCGCACTGACCTTGGCGAGCAGGTCGTAGGGCAGACGCGCCCAATCGACGGTCATGAAGTCGTCGGTCGTGACGGCGCGGATGGCGAGAACAAAATCGTGCGTGCGCTCGTCGCCCATGACGCCGACCGTGCGGGTGTTCGTCAGAACGGTGAAATACTGGTTGATGTCGCGGTCAAGACCCGCAAGCGCAACCTCTTCGCGCAGGATGGCGTCGCTTTCGCGGACGGTTTCCAGCTTGTCGGCGGTGATGTCGCCCATGATGCGGATGGCAAGACCCGGACCCGGGAACGGCTGACGCCAGACCATGTCGCGCGGCATGCCCAGTTCTTCGCCGACCCTGCGAACTTCATCCTTGAAGAGCATGCGGATCGGCTCGACCAGACCGCCGGTAAACTTGGCGCGTACGTCGGCGGGCAGACCACCGACATTGTGGTGGGATTTGATGACCGCGCTGCCCTTGACGGAACCGGATTCGATGACGTCCGGATAGATCGTGCCCTGAGCGAGGAACTCAACGCCCTCGAGCTTCTTGGCTTCGTCGGCGAAACAGTAAACAAACTCGCCGCCGATGAGCTTGCGCTTGGTTTCCGGATCGGAAACGCCCACCAGCTTGTTCATGAAGCGCTCGCGTGCATCCACGATGACGAGGTTGACAGGGAACTGCTTGGTGAAAACCTCTCGGACGGATTCGGTTTCGTTCTTGCGCATGAAGCCGTGATCCACATAGACGCAGGTCAGGCGCTCGCCGATGGCGCGGGAAATCAGAGCAGCCGCAACGGAGGAATCGACGCCGCCGGACAGACCCAGCATGACGCGGCCGTCCGAACCGACCTGTTCGCGGATGGACTGGATGGCGTTATCGATGAAAGCGCTCATCGTCCAGTCGCCGGTGCAGCCGCAGACGTTGTACAGGAAGTTGGTGATGACCTTCTGCCCTTCTTCGCTGTGGGTGACTTCCGGATGGAACTGAACGGCGTAGATGCGCTTTTCAGGGTTCGCCATCGCGCAGAAGGCGCAGTTTTCGCTGTGAGCGATCGAAGAGAAGCCCTCCGGCGCACGGGTGACATGGAAGGTATGGCTCATCCACGCGATGGACTGCGCCTTCATGCCGGCAAAGAGCGGGCTGGTCACATCGAAATCGACAGGAATGCGACCGTATTCGCGCTGGGCGGCACGTTCAACCGTTCCGCCGAGGGTGTATGCCGTCAGCTGCATGCCGTAGCAGATGCCCAGAACGGGAATGCCCTGCTCATAGATGGCGGGGTCGATATGCGGCGCGTCTGCATCGAGTACGGAAGCCGGACCGCCGGACAGGATGATGCCTACCGGCTTTTTCTCAAGAATTTCGGAAAGCGGCGTCAGAAAGGAAACGACTTCGCAGAAAACCTTGGCTTCACGCACGCGGCGCGCGATCAGCTGGGTATACTGCGCGCCGAAGTCCACCAGAACAATTCGCTGCACATTTTGCATCGGATGCGGTACCTCCTTTGGTTATCGAGAAAAAACAAGCCGTCCGCAAAGGGACGTATGCCATACCTTTTATTCTACACAGTTTTTCATATGAAATCAAGAGAAGCCGGGAAAAAGTTCGCACATTTAGCGCTTTTCGGCAGGTTCGCCGAAGGAAGGCGGACGGTTTGCGCGCTTTTCAACCGTGCCGTGCCGTGGTATAATCGGGTCACACTACTTTTTGTGAAAAGACGGAGGGACTGCGCATGAATCATCATCTGGATACCATCGCCGCGCAGGCGACGGCGGCGGGCGAAGGCGGCATTGCCATTGTACGCGTCAGCGGAAGCCGATGCGAAGAGATCCTCGCACGGGTGTTCTGCGCGAAAAATGGGAAACCGCTCATGAACCGCATGCTGACGTTTGGTCATGTCATGGACGGGGAAGAGATTGTCGATGAAGCGATGGCGGTGCTGATGCGTGCGCCGCACAGCTATACCCGGGAGGACGTCGCGGAGATTCACTGCCATGGTTCGCAGGCACTCGTGCGGCGCATCCTGCTCTTGCTGCTGGAGGCGGGCGCGAGGATGGCGGAGCCGGGCGAATTCACCTGCCGGGCGTTTATGAACGGGCGCATCGACTTGGCGCAGGCAGAGGGCGTCATGCGGATGATTCGTTCGGGCAGCGAGCGGGCGATGCGCAGTGCCGTTCGGCAGATGGAGGGCGGCGTTTCCACGTTCGTGCGCAAGGCACGGGAGGACATCACGGCGCTGCTGGCGGCGCTTTCCGCCGCAGTGGATTTTCCGGATGAGGTGGAAGAAACGCAGACCGCACGCGAGGTGACGGACAGCTGCAAGGCGATTCGCGAGCGGCTGCTGGAGGCGTGTGATCCCCGCGTGGGGCGCATTGAGGATGAAGGGCTGCGCGTCGTGCTTTGCGGCAGACCCAACGCGGGCAAGAGCAGCCTGCTGAATGCGCTGCTGGGCGGCGAACGGGCGATTGTGACGGATATTCCCGGCACGACGAGAGACACGCTGACCGAAGCCGTGCAGATGGGCGGAATCCGCGTCCTGCTGACGGATACGGCCGGACTGCGCGAAACCGGAGATGCGGTTGAGCGCATCGGCGTGGAGCGGGCGCGTAAAGCGCTTTCGGAAGCGGATGTGCGCGTGCTGGTGCTGGATGGCGCAAGCCCGCTGACGCAGGAGGATCGTGAAGCACTCTTTGGGCTTTCGCCGCAGCTGGTTGTTCTCAGCAAGGGCGATTTGGAATCGGTGATGAACGCGGAAGAAGTGCGTGCGGCATTCGGCAATGTGCCGATGGTCACGGTCTGTGCGCCACGTGGAGAGGGATTGGACGAACTGCAAAGAGCGCTGCTGGCGTTTGTGCCGACAGACGGCGCGGAGTCCTCTGCGCTTTCGCAGGCGCGTCATGTGGAGGCGGCGCAGCGGGCTTGCGCGGCGCTGAATGACGCGGTCGTTTCGCTGGAGGATGGCATGCCGCTGGATGTTGCGGCGGTCGATTTGTCGGCAGCACTCGACGCGCTGGGCGAAATCACGGGCGAAACGATGAGCGAGAAGGTCATTGACGAGGTCTTTGCAAGGTTCTGCGTCGGAAAGTAAAAAGCGGAGAGCGATTCGTTTTTACGCCTGCGCGGCTTCCGCTTCCAAAATGGAGCGCCAATCCTCGGGAAAGCCGCAGAGCGACAGGTCAGCCTCGGGAAAATCCGCTTCGAGCAGCGAAAGCCCTGTAATCAGCCGATTCAACACACGTTCGCGCCCCAATATATGCGCAAAGGCGAGCAGAAGCGGGAAAAGACGGTCGCTTTCGTAAAGACGCAGGCGATTCGGCAGAAGCGGCTGATCGTCGAGCACCCGATTGTAGAGCCGGTTATAGTGTGCGCAGATGTTGCGCACATCCACAGCGGAGGCAATCAGCCGCGAAAGCGACTCCGGCGATAGGTTATATTCCCGACTGACGGCGCGCTGATCGTTTTCGCGCATCAGGTCAAACAGCGAGCCGAGCATACCGAAAGTAAACAATTCGACGGCGACCCAGATTGGAAACTGGCCGCCGTATTTGATGTTGTGATGGCGCACGAAAGGGAGTGCGCCCTGCCGCTTGACCTCGTTTCTGAATTTGCCGATCAGGTTTTTGTGGATGGAAGAACCGTTGGGCAGTGTTTCTGCGCGGAAATTCTCCGCGTCCATGTAGCCCATGGATCCGTAAGTGATGGCGAGCTGATAGGCGATTTTGGCGCGAAGCTGTATCTCGAAAAATTCCAGCACCGGGAGCAGCAGATGGCGCAGATTCATGTCAAACTGATACAGGCTGTACAGCGTTTCCAGCGATACGCCGGGCAGAAAGAGATCCGGATTATCGGCGCGGCGCAGATGTTTGCCGTAGGTCGTCAGACGGTAATAGTTGACGGTAGAGAGGATATAGCGTGCCCGCGCTTCGTCGTCGATGATCAGACCGTGGACGTCCGTCAGGCGGGAAAACTGCTCGCTGTAACTGCGTGCAGGCTTGACGGGATGGTAACGCTTGCCCCGTGCATTCATAAGGGGAAGCTCCTTTCTACAAAACAAGCCCATCGTGGTCGATGGGCTTTGGCAGAGCCGGGGATGCAGGATGCATCACGCCGGTTTAATTGTTGACTTCCAAGATCTTGTCGCGAAGTTCTTTTTCCAGTCGTCCCAGCTCGATGGAAGCGGCGGCACGCTTCTGTGCGCCCTCGCGCTGGATCTTCTGAACTTCCGTCAGCGTATCGATGAGCGCGGTGTTCGCCGTGCGGATGGTTTCGATATCGACCACGCCGCGCTCGGCTTCCTTGGCGGTTTCGATGGTGCCCATCTTCAAACGCTCGGCGTTGGAGCGGAGCAGCTCGTTGGTCATATCCGTCACGGACTTCTGCGCGTTCAGGGCGCTCTCAGCGTGCTGCATGCCCATCGCGATGACCATCTGGCTCTTCCAGAGCGGAATGGTGTTCGCAATCGTAGACTGAATGCGCTCGGCAAGCACGTTGTCGTTGTTCTGCATCAGGCGAATCTGCGGACCCATCTGCACGGAAACCATGCGCGTCAGCTTCAGGTCATGGATACGCTTTTCAAAACGTTCGATGAGCTGGCTGAAATCGTTGGCGGCCTGCGCGTCGGCGGGGTCGGCGGTCTGCTGTGCCTTGGCGAGCATCGGCGGAAGCTCTTCCTCGCGGAGCTTTTTGAGCTTGATTTCGCCCGCGATGATGTAGAGCGTCAGCTCATGATAATACTGCTCGTTCTGCGCATAAAGCTCGTCGAGCATCTTGCAGTCGGAGATGAGCTGCTTCTGATGGTTTTGGAGCGAGAGAATAATCTGCGCAACGTTTTCCTCAACCTTGTCGTACTTGGCGCGGAGCTGAGTGATGCTGTTTCCGGCTTTTTTGAACAGACCGAAGAAACCGCCCTTCTTGCCCTCGTCCACGTCAAAGCCCTTCAGCTCGGCGACGAGATTGGTCAGCATATCGGAAATCGCGCCGGTGTCCTTGGTCTTGACGTCCTCCAGAATCTTATCGGAGAACTGAGAAATCTTGGTCTGAGCGGCATTGCCGTATTTGAGAACGGTTTCGCTGTTGTGGATGTCGATGCGCTCGACAAAGGCGAGAACCGCCGCCTGCTCTTCCGGAGTCAGGTTGTCAAAGTTCAGAGAATCGTCCTTGGCGTCTACCGGCTCAATGGTTTGAGCTGCGACAGGCGCGGCTTCGGGTGCGGGTGCAGCCTGAACAGCCGCGGCGGCGGATGCCGCAGGAGCAGTCTCAGGCGTCTTTTCCTCTTCTTCTTCGCCGGGAAGAACCAGCGTGGGCATGGTTTTATCGTCCATCGTCATGAACTCCTTTTTCTGTCGGATTGGAAATAGGGGATACTTCATCCAGCTTATCTTTCATGATACACCAAACGCATGGAGGTGTAAAGCTTTTCTTTGGGGCCGGGTTGTGATAGAATGAGGATCAACTGCGCTTCGGGCAGATTTTGTACGAAGGGAATCCAAAGAAACATGACCCAAAAAGAAGTTTTGGCAGACGGTCTGCTTTTGCTGACTGCGCTGATTTGGGGCAGTGCGTTTGCTGTGGTCAAAAATACGCTGGACAGCTTTGCTCCCGGTGCCATCATCGCCATGCGCTATGTGATTGGCGCGGCGATTACGGCGGTGCTTTTCAGAAAGCACCTGAAAGGAATCCAAAAGGCGGACGTCATCCGCGGCGCGCTGGTCGGGCTTCTGCTGTGCTGTGCCTATCTGATTCAGACGATCGGGCTTCAGTATACGACGGCGGGCAAGAATGCGTTTCTGACGACGATTTATGTGCTGCTGGTTCCGTTCGGCTGCCGTCTGCTCTTTGGGCAGAAGCTGCAAAGAAGCACGCTGCTGGCGGCGTGCATGATGCTGCTGGGTATCGGGCTTCTTTCGCTGGACGGCGAGGGCGGCGGGCTGAATATCGGCGATATCCTGACGCTCGTTTGCGGCGCGTTCTATGCGGCGCATATCATCGCCGTCGAACGCTGTCAGCGGAAGACGGACACCTATGCGCTGATCGTGCTGCAATTTGCGTTCTGTGCGCTGTTCGCGGGCATATACAGCGTGATTTTTGAGCGCGGCATGCCGATGGAATTTACCCTCGGCTCCGTCGGCGGGCTGCTGTATATCGCCATCTTCTCGACGACGATTGCGATGAGCCTGCAAAACATCGGTCAGAGCATGGCGCCCGCGTCGCACGCGGTCATCCTGCTTTCGCTCGAATCGGTATTCGGCGTTCTGTTTTCCTGCCTGCTGCTGGGCGAAAAGGTCACGCTGCAAATGGGCGTGGGCTTTGCAATCATCTTTGCCGCCTTGCTGGTCAGCGAGCTTGCGCCGAAAAAATCGGAATAAAAAATAAAAGACGAAGGGAACAGTCCACGGATGGGCTGCTCCCTTTAATTTTAATAGCGGTTTTCTGATGCTCCTGCGGGAAGCAGGGGAAGCCTGTGCCCTGTCGGTTATTCTATGTCAACCGTTACGGCAGCTGCCTTTTCTTCCTCGGTCGGCTGATAGCCCTCAAACATCCATTCGTTTTCGTTGGTCAGGTGATCGGGGAAAACCGGCGTGAAGATGACTGAGTCAACGGGCTGGGTCAAAATATAATTGCCGGAAAGGGAAACGGTTCCGTCATCTTCGATTGAGGAGTCGGTGAAGGAGAGAATGGCATCGCCCTCCGGAACGGAGAGGAGGAATTGAAGCGTTCGGTCAGTGGTGGTAAACAGGTTGGCGGCAGTCGAGCTGCCGGAATGGGAAACCGTCATCTCATAATCCAGCTGAGCGAAGGTGACATCCAATCGGGTCAGCGTGCAGGTGTAGTCGCCGACCGAGAAGGTTTTCGGCTCTGTGAGCGAGGCGACGCGGACGCCGTTGGTGATGAAGATGCAATGCAGCTGCTCGGAAAGGTCAAATGCGCCGGAGAGTATCAGACGGTTTTCCAAATCGGTCTGCTCCCATTCGTCCTCGGTCATTCCGTTCGGAACGGGCAGATAGAGCGCATAGCTGAACAGGGAATCCAATCCGTCCGTCAGAATCTGCCCGTTTTGATAAGCGGTCAGGCAGTCCCGTTCCATATTGTCCCATGTGAGAATCCTGCTGTCGCCATCTTCCGTTATGGTGAATTGCGCCGGATTGATCGGGAAGTTGGGCGTCAGCACATCAAAATCCAGCGACCATTGCACAGGTTCATCGGGATTGGGAATCCTGTCATTGAGCCGCACATCGAGATTAAACGAGCCGCTGTCGGCAGGATTCAGCAGAATGCCGTCATAGAACGCGCCGCCGTACAGCGCGGAAAATGAGCTGACGGATTGATTTTCGGAGATGCGCTGGAAGCCGACGACGGAGGTGCTGATTTGTTGCCCGTTCTGAATCGCGGTGACGCGCGGATACAGGTAAAGCGTCGATGTTCCGCTGCGGTGCGAAATGTCCAGCGCAAAGGACAGGCTGGAGCCGTCGAAAACAGCGTCGTTCAGGGTGATATCCGCATGGCGGCTCTGAATCTGTTCGCCGACAGCCAGAACGTGCGCCTGATAGACGGCGTTGTTTTCCTGCTCGGCATGGAATCGCGTGACGCCGAAATATGCCGCCGCGCCTGCCGTCGCCGCGAGAAGGAGAGCCAGCAGCGCAAAGGCGAGGGATACGGAGAGCTTTCGCCGCATGTGCGGCTGTACGTTCCCGTGCGCGCGGGAGCGAATCTCCGCCTGCATCCGCGGCGACAGGTTCAAACCGGAAAGGCGGGTGTCAATCGCTTTCCGAACATCATTCTGATTCATCGAACCCCCACCTTTCCAGCTGTGTTTTGAGCTGAGCCTGCGCACGCTTGAGCCGCCGGTAAAAGCCGGATACGGTCAGATGAAGTGCCTTTGCGCAGTCCTCGGCACTCATATCCTGATAATAGTGAAGAAGCAAGGCTTCTCGGTATTTTGGGGCAAGGGACATGATTTCGCGGACGACGCTGTCATCAGCCGGCGTAAAGTCGCAAACGGCGGGCGGCAGATCTTCAAGCGCAACCCGCTGGTCGATGTGGCGCAGCCACGCGCTTCGCCGGATATCTCGACAGGTATTGACCGCGATGGACACGAGCCAAGTCTTGGTGTATTCATGCTGACGCAGGGTGTCCGCCCGCTTGTAGGCTTTAATAAAGACTTCCTGAGAGGCATCCTCGGCAAGCATGCGATCCTGCAAGATGATGAAGCAGAGACGAAAAATATCGTCGCCGAAATCGCGCATCCATTCATCAAGAAGTCTGTCTTTTTCGGTCTGCGTCATGGGCAGCGCGCTGTGCTGCATGGGTCTTTCACCTCTTCTACTCCATTAGACGGAATCAGGCGGTCAAAAGTGACCGCCTTAGTCTGAAAATATAGGTTATTCTAGCAAATCCAGTTCTTCTTCGATATCTGCAAGCAATGCGTCGGCGGTAGTATCTACATGATCTGTACCATTGGGAAAGACACGGATTGATCTGCTAGGACATGCCATCAGTAGTTCGCAGAATTCATGAACTTCGATGGAGAATGCTGCTTTATCAGAACAGACTGCGGAAGCAAACATTTCTTCCGGCCATACGGAGATGGGGCATTGTTCGGTTAGTACAAGCTGATTAGGGTCACAATCCAACCAAACCATCTCCGTGTCAGCAACGGTGGTCACAAAACTCTTATAGCGTTTGCGAGGGTGGGCATTCATTAAACCTTCAAACTTATTCATGATGATCCTCTGTTCACTTATATATACAAGCTCATTTGGGATAGATACACTTTTGCCAACAGGCTGAGGCGGTCAAAAGTGACCGCCTTTTTTAAAATTGATTTGAAAATCATTCCATATCTTTTGCCACCGAAACCAGATAGCTGTAAATCTGGAGGCGGTATTTTTCGTATAAGCCCAAATCGACATAGAGTTTTTTATAGTATTTAAAGAGCGACGCCTTTGTTGTCAGCACCTGCGCGGGCTTGACGGATGAGCTGAGCGAATGCTTGCGCTGACGGGTATAGTAATACAGCGGCGTGCGGATGGCGTAAAAACTCTCGGCGTATCGGATATACGAAAGATTGAACAGCATATCCTCCGACCAGGTGAACTGCTCGTTGCAGCGGATGTTGTGCTTCATGATAATATCCCGCCGATAGAGCTTGTTCCACATGACGCCGTAGTAGAAGCTGGCAGGCTCCTCCATCAGGCAGCGGGCAAACTGAGATTTATCCATCTTGATATACGGGGGCATGTAGCCGTAAACCGTCGTTTTGCCGGTCGTTTTGCCTTCAGGGAAGCCGGAGCAGTAATTGCAGATGACGAGGTCGGATTCTGTTTCCGTCGCGGCTTCGACCAGCAGGCGCGTGGCGTTGGGGTCGAGCTGGTCATCGGAATCGACGAATTGCAGATACTGCCCCGTGGCGTGCTCGATGGCGACGTTGCGCGTGCCGGAAACACCGCTGTTTTCCTTGTCGATGATGATGATGCGCGAATCCAGACGGGCATACATGCGGCAGATTTCAAGGCTTGCGTCGTTGGAGCCGTCGTTGACCAGAAGCACCTCCAGATTCTGATATTTCTGGTTCTTGATGCTCTCCAGACACGGAACCATGTCTCTGGCGGAATTATAAATTGGAACGATGATGGAAACAAGCGGGTTTTCCATGGCAAAGGCTCCTTTCAAAGCAGAGTGTTGCGGGAAGTGCCGGTAATATAAGGAACTGCGTAAAGCGTGACCGCAGAAAAAGACTATCCATCCATAACGGATTAAACGGAAATCCATGCGGGTGCAGTCTGCTTTTTATTATAGCATGAGGAACAGGAAATAAAAAGAGCGAAAACAGGCGCAAAGCAAAAGACAGCTGTGCTAAAAATGCAGGAACGAATTTTGTAAAATGCACAATAGGTGATATGTGCGCTTGATAAGAGGTGAAAAATGAAAGATGACTGGATAAAAGCTGTTTGACAAATGCACCTTTTGGGCGTATGATAAAAAAAACAACGCAGACGAATCAAAGGAGATCACAGCGTGGAAAATATTGCGTACTATAACGGCAAGGTTTCTTCCATCGAGGATATGACCATCCCGATGAATGAGCGGAGCAGTTACTTCGGCGATGGTGTGTACGACGCCATGTTTACCGTAGACCATGTGCCGCTTCAGCTGGATGACCACCTGCGCCGCTTTTACCGCAGCGCAAAGCGCATTGACATCGACATCCCCATGCCGTTTGAAGAACTTCGGGCGATGGTGCTTGATTTTTGCAGGAGAATCGACAGTCCGGATGCCATGGCGTATGTTCAGGCGACGCGCGGCGTAGGCATGCGCGGACACGCTTACCGCTTTGCCGGCGGCACGCCGAGCCTGTGGGTCTGGGTCAAGCCGGATATGCTGGATCCAATGGACAAATCCTATAAGTGCATCACCATGGAGGATACCCGCTATCTGCATTGCGACATCAAGACGATCAACCTTCTGCCCGCTGTGATCTATACCCAGCGTGCGGAGGAGGCGGGCTGCGACGAAACGATTCTCCACCGCGGCGAGCGCGTGACGGAATGCGCACACTCCAATGTGCATATTCTCAAGGATGGGGTATTCAAGACCGCGCCGTGCGATAATCTGATTCTGCCGGGCATTACGCGCGCACATCGCATCGCCCAGTGCAGAGAGATGGGGATTCCGGTGGTGGAAGAACCGTTTACCCTCGAAGAAATGATGAACGCCGACGAGGTTTTCTTTACCAGCGCGAGCGCGCTCTGCTGCCGCATTGAAGAAATTGACGGGAAAAAGGTCGGCGGGCATGACGCTGAACTGATTGCCAGAATTCAGAAAGCCGCATGGGATGAGGCACTGGCTGAAGTGAAAGCCATCAACGGGTGATGAGCGTGAAACGGGCAGATGTCCGTATTCATAAATTCTCGATTTTCCGGAAAGGCGGATAGGTATGAAGAACATTGCGTATTACAACGGCAAAACTGCGCCCATTGAGGAAATGATGGTACCGATGAACGACCGCGCCTGCTATTTCGGCGACGGCGTGTATGATGCGACCTGCGTGGTCAACCATGTGCCGATGGCGTTTGATGATCACATCGACCGCATTTACCGCAGCGCGAAGCTCATTGACATCGATATCCCGATGGAGAAGGCAGAGATGAAGCGCATGCTTCAGGAATTGGTCGATCAGGTTGAGGGCGATACGCTCTTCCTGTATTGGCAGGTGACGCGGGGCGTGGGCATGCGCAATCACCCGTATTCGGGCGCGGGCGATAAGCCGAGCATTTGGGCGTTTGTGCGTCCGAGCAAGATGCGCGACCCCTTCGGCGTCTATAAGTGCATCACCGTGGAGGATAAACGCTTCTTCTACTGCAATATCAAGACAATCAACCTTCTGCCTGCTGTTATGGCGAATGAAAAGGCGATGGAGGCGGGCTGTGACGAAGCCATCTTCCATCGCGGCGACCGCGTGACGGAATGCTCGCATTCCAACGTGCATATTCTCAAAAACGGTACGCTCTATACAGCCCCCTGCGACGAGCTGATTCTGCCGGGCATCACGCGCGCGCATATCCTGAATATCTGCAAAGCGAACGGCATTCCGGTGGTGGAAGAACCGTTTACGCTGGAGGATATGATGAACGCGGACGAGGTTTTCTTCTCCAGCTCCAGCGCACTGACCTGCCGCATCGGTGAAATCGACGGGCGCAAGGTGGGCTTGAAAGACGAAAAGACGTTTGCCGTCATCCGCGACGGCTATCAGGAAGAACTCAAACGCGAGGCAGGGCTGGCATAAATTTCCAAGACCCGCCTTCGCTTCGGGCATATCGCTCGGTGCGCTTTTATCCAAACAAAGACCGCTATGTCTCCACGACGGAGCATAGCGGTCTTTGCTTGTTGACATAAGCAAACTTGGTTTGAATAGCAAAATCAAGAAATTCAGCTATTCTTTCATTTGCGGAAAGGGCTATTCTCCCCTTCGAGGGAGAATGGCTTTTTGTCTACAGTCTGCATAGCGGTCTTTGTTATTTCGCCTCCTGTTTTTGGAGCGTGAGGAAGAGCAGACCGTCGCCGCTGGCGATTTGCGTATGAGAGAGCGTATACACGCCCTCGGCGCACAGCCGCAGGATGGCGACACGAATCAGCGAAGAGAACAGCTGGTCCAGACGCATATAGCTGCTGTCGCTGCTTTTGCGCAGAAGCAGGGAAGAGCCGTATATCGCGAAGATTTCGTATCGGTAGCGGCTTTCGAGCTTTTCGATGAATCGGTCGGCAAGCTGCGGTGTGCGGAAGGAATAATATTCCATCAGGCGTTCGATTTCGTCGAGATCCGCAAAGAGCTGACGGACGCAGGCGTCCGAGCGGTGCGCGGCGAGCAGCGCGAGAATACGTTCGCGGTCGCTGCAAATTTCGGTTTGAGCAATCAAGGGCAGACCTCCCCATCGTTTAATCTGATGGGAGAATATGAGCGGGTCGGATGAAATAGAACCGCAGCACGAAAAAAAGATGAAGCTACAAAATCTGCATACATCCAGAAAAAATGGATAAAGAAATCTGTATGGGATTTAATGCGTTCTTTCATATTTAGAGCGTCAAAAACGGCTCGGAGCGGTTGACAATCCACCGCGCCATGATTAAAATAAACTTTATCAAAGAACTGTTTGTGCGGCCGCTGCTGCCGATGGTTCGGGAGTAGCCTGCTTCCGCATTGCGGGGGTGGGCTGCTTTGTTGGGTATCAGGATGAATGGAGGATTTACATGTTCATCGTCTATTTTGCGCTGTGGGTCATCCTAAACGGAAAGTGGACCACGGAAATCGGCGTATTTGGTCTGGTGTTCGCCGGCGTGCTGTATGCGTTCTGCTGCCGATTTACGGGGTACAGCTTCAGGAAGGAAATGCGGTTTATCCGCAGAGTTCCGTCTGCCATCCGTTACGGCGCGATGCTGCTGTGCGAAATCTTTAAAGCGAATGTCACGGTCATCAAGATGATTCTTGACAAGAACTTTGAGCCGAAGCCGCAGCTCGTCCGTTTTGACAGCGGGCTGCTGGAGCTGCGCCACCGCGTCGTGCTGGCGGATTCCATCACGCTGACGCCGGGTACGATTACCTGTCAGCTGGAGGGCGACCGTTATCTGGTGCATTGCCTGGATGAGTCGCTGGTGAGCGGGCTGGACGACGGCGCCTTTGTGAACGCGCTTTCCCGAATGGAGGAAAAGCAGAAGTTCATGGCGGACTCTGTGACCGGAGAGGCGGCCGATGCGCAGGTTGAGGAAGCGCATTTGAATGCTGAAAAGCCGCAGACAGAAGAGAGCATGCAGGAGGAGAACCATGAGCATTGACTTTGGCTATGAGGTGCTGTGCATCGCGTCCATGACGGTGCTGGTCGTGCTGGCACTGGTGTGCCTTGTCCGCTGCATTATGGGACCGCGCATCTCTGACCGCGTTATGGCGGTCAATATGATCGGCACGCTGACCATCATCATGGTCGTTGTGTTTACCGTCTACCTGAAGGAAGCGTATCTGGCGGATATCGCGCTGATTTACGCGATGATCAGCTTCCTGTCCGTCGTGGTGCTGTGCAAGGTCTATACGGGCATCTATCGTGAGAGCAAGCATGAGCAGGAAAAGCTCAGCCATGCGCACATCGAAAACCCGGTCGAGGATTTTGCGGGACAAGAGAAAGCGGGTGAGCAGTGATGGCAGTCGTTCGTTTGATTCTGACGGCAGCGTTCATGGTGCTCGGTCTGTTTGTCTGCTGTGTGGGCGTTTACGGCGTGTTCAAACTCAAGTACGCCGCGAACCGCATGCACGCCGCCGCGCTCAACGACACGATGGGCATCAGCCTGTGTCTGGTCGGTTTGGCAATCAGCGCGCCGGATGTCTTTACGGCACTGAAAATTCTGCTGGTGGTGGTTTTCCTGTGGCTTGCGTCGCCGGTTGCCAGCCATCTGCTCTGCCGCTTGGAGGTCGAAACCAACGAGCAGCGCGGAGAATACATGAACGTACACGAGCAGACGCTTGCTCAGGAGCGCGCGCAGGCGGCTCAGGCTGAGGAAAGCGAAGAAGCACGCGGCGGGGAGGAGGAACAGGCATGACCTTTGTCACACAGCTGATGCTGCTGTTTTTGATTGTCTGTGCGATTGCCGTCTGCCTGACGCGCAATCTGCTGACCAGCGTCATCATCTATATGGGCTATTCGATGATTATGTCCATCATCTGGATTACGCTCGAATCGCCTGACTTGGCGATTACGGAGGCGGCGGTCGGCGCGGGCATTACGAGCCTGCTGTTCTTCCTGACGCTCAAGAAGATTCACGCCATCGACGCACGCAATGAGGTGCGCCGTGCGCACGAGCAGGCGCAGAAGGAAAAGAACGGAGGTGCTGACGATGGCAACGCCTGAATGGTTTGGCAAGCTCAAGCACCGCATGGCGGAAATCGTTGAAACCGAGAACGACGTGCTCGAACGCGACATGGTGCGTTCGCAGGAGGTCGAATCCGAAAAAGGTGAGACGGAAGAAGATATGTATCGCCGAATCCGCCTCGAACAGGAAAAGCAGGAGGAGGAAGAAATCGCCAAGCGGCTGCATGAATGGAACAGCCGCAACGTTTCCAAGGTCTCCCGCGGCGTATACTGTGCGCTGTGCGTGCTGATCTGCGTGACGATGATCGCGCTGCTGATGTATACGGTGACGACCCTGCCGAGCTTCGGCAGTCCGGATCACCCCATCAACAACGAGGTTTCCGCCCGCTATATCGAAAAGGGCTTGCAGGAGACCGGCGCGGTCAACATCGTGACCGGCATGATTCTTGACTATCGTGCGTTCGATACGCTGGGCGAATCGACGGTGCTGTTTACGGCGGCGATGGTCGTGCTGTTCCTGCTGCGTTTGGATTCGGGAAGCGAAAAATACAGCCAGCTGGCACGCAGCATGAAGGAAGCGCCGCACGCGGACAACTTCTACGAGCCGCGCCACGACGCCATCCTTCAGATGACCGCCAAAATCCTGACGCCGATCGTCATCCTGCTGGGCATATACGTCGTGCTGAACGGACACCTTTCGCCGGGCGGCGGCTTCTCCGGCGGCGCCATCATGGGCGCGGGCTTGATTATCTACGTCACGGCGTTCGGCTTTGCGGATATCCGCCGGTTCTTCACCTACAAGACGTATCAGCGGGTCGTACTGTGTGCGCTGCTGACATACGCGGCGAGCAAGTGCTATTCGTTCTATACCGGTGCGAACGGCATCCACAGCATCATTCCGCTGGGTACGCCGGGCGCGATTCTCTCCAGCGGACTGATCCTGGTGCTGAACATCTGCGTCGGCTTCATCGTCACCTGCACGATGTATGCGTTCTACGCGGTGTTCCGGAAAGGAGAAGTATAAGATGCTCAGTAAACTGCTGACCAACTACGAGGAAACGGCTGCCGTAATCCTCTTCTGCATCGGCTTTTCGACCATGCTGCTCAACAAGAATCTGCTCAAGAAGATCATCGGCATGGATATCATGGATACCGCCGTTTACCTCTTCCTCGCCTCTCAGGGTTATATCAAGGGGCGCACGGTTCCTATCGTCGTAGACGGCATTCAGTCCGTCGAGGCGTACATCAACCCGATTCCCGCGGGACTCGTTCTGACGGGCATCGTCGTTTCGGTCAGCGTATCGGCGCTGATGCTGGCGCTCTGCATACGCCTGTATTACCGCTATAACACGCTGAACCTTGACGAAATCATTGCCCTTGCGGGAAAGGAGGAGGTATAACGTGCAATTCGTTCAAAACTTCCCCTTCTTCTGCATTCTGCTGACGCTGATGGGCGCGGTCGCCAGCTCTGTGATGAACAGCAGGATGGCGCGTCGGACGACGCTGTTCCTCATCCTTGCGGATCTGGCGATGAATGTCAGCGTGATGATCTACACCTTGCAGACGGGCGACAGCTACGCCTACAAGATGGGTCACTTCCCCGCGCCGTGGGGCAATGAGATTCGCGTCGGCGTACTGGAAACGGTTTCGCTGACGGTGTTCCTGCTGGTCATTCTGTTCGCTTTCCTCGGCGGCATGCGCAAATCCGAGAAGGAGATCGAGCCGACCAAGTACAATATTTATTGTATCCTGACGGATCTGGTGATGCTCTCCCTGATTGCGCTGGTTTATACCAACGATATGTTCACCGCCTTCGTCTTTATCGAGATCAACACGCTGGCGGCGGCGGGACTGGTCATGATGCGTCAGGGCGGACGTGCGCTGGTCGCGGGCGTTCGCTATATGATGATGAACCTGCTCGGTTCGAGCCTGTTCCTCATCGGCTGCGTCATTCTCTACACCATCACCGGTCACCTGCTGATGGTCAACATCCGCGAGAGCGTCGCGGCGCTGGCGGCGACGGGGCAGTACCATGTGCCGCTGACGGTCGTGGTCAGCCTCATCAGCGTGGGTCTGGCGATGAAGTGTGCGCTGTTCCCGTTTGACAAGTGGCTGCCCGCGGCGTATTCCAACAGCACGCCGACCGGCTCTGCGATGCTCTCGAGCATCGTGTCCAAGGGATACATCTTCCTGCTCATCAAGGTCTATGTCCGCGTCATCGGCTTTGACGTCATCCGCTCGCTGGGCATCTGCGATGTGCTGTTCATCTTCGGCGCAATCGGCATGGTTGCCGGCTCCATCAACGCGACGCGTGCCAAGACGACGCGCATGATGGTCGCCTATTCTTCCGTCGCGCAGATCGGCTATATCTTCGCGGCGCTGGGACTGGGGAGCGAGCTGGGTGTGATGTGCGCACTGTGGCACACGCTGGCGCACTCGGCGACCAAGTCCATGCTGTTTATTTCCGCGCATACGCTGGATCACGCGTCCGGCGATACGCATCTGCGCAAGGATCTTCGCGGCGCGTTCTACCGCAGCCCGCTGGCGGCTGCCGCCTTTACGCTGGGCGCCGCCAATCTGGTCGGCGTTCCGCTGCTGAGCGTGTTCATCACCAAGGTGACGATGGCGCAGGCGGCGATTCAAATCGGCGGACGGCATACGGTGATCGCCCTCTGCGCACTGGCGATTTCCACGCTGCTCAACGCAAAGTATTTCTTAGGCACGACGATGCAGATGTACATTCCGGATCATGAGCATCCCGAGCGCAACGCGAAAGTGAAAATCAACTTCTACGCGGCGCTTGGACTCATCGGTTTTATCGCGCTGAATCTCACACTCAGTTTCTTCGCACAGGGTATCTTTGGGGCGCTGCTGGATGGCCTCGCCCGATTTGCATAAGACGAGGAGGAAAAAACCGTGAACATTCTTTTGATTCTGGCGATTTTCTGGCCTGCGCTTGCCGGACTCGCCATCTTCCTGACGCCTTCCCTGAAGGAAAACAAAAAGCTGCGCGGGAAGGCTGTCAGCGCTGCACTTGTCATTGAGCTGCTGCTGACGATTGTCATGTGCTTCGGCAAGGGCACGCAGATGGTTCTGCTGAACATGACCCCGACGCTGCGCATCGAGATGAACGTCGATGTCATCGGCTGCATCTTCTCCGTGCTGATGAGCGCGATGTGGCTGCTTTCCAGCGTATTCGCGCGCGAATACATGGGGCATGACGACAATGAGCGTCTCTATCAGGTGTTCTACATGTGTGTGCTGTCCGCACTGATCGGTCAGTGCTATGCAGGCTCGATGGTCACGCTGTATGTGTTCTACGAGCTGATGACGCTGCTGTCCGTGCCGATGGTCGTTCACGAGCGCACGCCGCAGGCGGTCGCCGCGGGCATCAAGTACCTTGTGTACTCCATCTTCGGCGCGATGCTCGGTCTGCTGGGCATCTTCTTCTTCAGCAACTATCTCGGAACGGTGACGTTCGTGCCGGGCGGCGTGGAGACTGCGGCGAGCGCGCCGAGCGGACTGCTGCTGATTACGTTCCTGGTCATCATCGGCTTCGGCACCAAGGCAGGCATGTTCCCGATGCATGGCTGGCTGCCGACGGCGCACCCGGTTGCTCCGGCTCCGGCTTCCGCCGTGCTTTCCGGCGTCATCACCAAGGCGGGCGTGCTGGCGGTACTGCGCGTGATCTACTATCTGGTCGGCGCGGACGTGCTGCGCGGCACATGGGTGCAGAAGGGCTTCATGACCCTGACGCTCATCACGGTGTTCATGGGCTCGATGCTGGCGTATCGCGAGACCCTGCTCAAGAAGCGCCTTGCCTATTCGACGGTTTCTCAGGTCAGCTATGTGCTGTTCGGTCTGGCATGCATGGTGCCGGCTGCGTTTGAAGGCGCGATCCTGCATGTCGTGGCGCACTCGGTCATCAAGGATGCGCTGTTCCTCTGCGCCGGCGCGATTATCCATCAGACCGGCAAGATCTACGTCCGCGACCTGCGCGGCATCGGCAAGGAGATGCCGATTACGACCTGGTGCTGGACGATCGCTTCTCTGGGCTTGATCGGTATTCCGCCGACCGGCGGCTTTGTCAGCAAATGGCAGCTGGCGACCGGCTCTCTGGAAACCGGTCTGGCGGGCTTTGATGTCGTTGGACCGATCATCCTGATCGTATCCGCGCTGCTGACGGCGGCTTATCTGCTGCCGGTGACGATCAACGGCTTCTTCCCGGGCAGTGATTATGATTATTCCACGCTGACCAACAAAGAGGGCAGCAAGCTGATGACCGTCCCGATGATCCTTCTGGCTGCGGGCGTGGTGCTTACCGGCATTTTCGCTCAGCCGCTCATCAACGTGATTATGACTGCGGCGGCGTCGATTCTATAAGGAGAAACGAACATGTTGAGCCTTGCGGTTTTTCTTCCCATTGTTTGCGGGTTAGCCATGTTTGCGTGCCGCGGCATGACGCATCGGGCGCGTCAGGTGCTGACGGAGGGCGTGACGCTGGTCACGTCGCTGCTGGTGCTTTTCTGCCTGATGAACAAACGGGGCGTGGCGTATACGCCGCTGTACCTGCTGCCGAAACTGCCGATCAGCTTCTGCATCGACGGCGTGGGCAGCGTGTTCGCGGCAATCGTTGCGTTCCTGTGGCCGCTGGCGACGCTGTATGGTTTTGAATATATGGAGCATGAAGGCGGGGAGAACCACTTCTTCGCGCTTTACACCATGACCTACGGCGTGACGCTGGGCATTGCTACGGCGGCGAACGTCCTGACCCTGTATCTGTTTTATGAATTCCTGACCCTCTGCACCCTGCCGCTGGTCATGCACGGCACGAGCAAGGCGTCCGTCCGTGCGGGCTACACCTACATGATGTATTCCTTCTTCGGCGCGGCGCTGGCGTTTGTCGGCGTGATGCTGATTATCGGCTTCGGCGACGGCGGCGCGTTCGTGATGGGCGGCGTGATGAGCGAGGCGGCGGCGGAGCATCCGCTGATGGTTCAGATCGGTTACCTCTGCGCGTTCCTCGGCTTCGGCGTCAAGGCGGCTGTCTTCCCGTTCCATGTGTGGCTGCCGGAAGCGTCCGTTGCGCCGACGCCGGTTACGGCGCTGCTGCACGCGGTTGCGGTCGTCAAGAGCGGTGTGTTCGCCATCATTCGCGTGACGTACTTCAGCTTCGGCGCACAGGTCATGCGCGGCACGACGGCGCAGGCGATTGCCCTGCTGCTGGCGAGCGCAACCATCGTCTACGGCTCGACGATGGCGGTTAAGGAGCATCATTTCAAGCGCCGTCTGGCGTATTCGACGGTATCCAATCTGTCTTATATCCTGCTGGCGGCGTGCCTGATGACGCAGAGCGGTCTGACTGCCGCGCTGGCGCATATGCTCTTCCATGCCCTGATTAAGATTACGCTGTTCTTCTGCGCTGGCGCGGTGATGGTCAAGACCGAGCGCACGCAGATTGAGGATCTGCGCGGCTTGGCGAAGGTGATGCCGTTCACCTGCGCGACGTATACCATCGGCGCAATTTCGCTGATGGGCACGCCGCTGCTTCCGGGCTTCGTAAGCAAATGGCTCATCGGTTCGGCTGCCATCGAAACGGGCACGACGCTTGGCATGATTGGCGTGGCGGCTCTCCTGATTTCCGCCGTGCTGACCGCCATCTACCTGATGGGACCGGCGATGTCGATGTATTTCCGCCCACTGGAGGGCATGGAGCCGACGGCAAAATGCGACCCCGGCATGCGCATGAAGCTGCCGTTTGCGGTTCTGGCGGCTGCCATCGTGCTGTGCGGTCTGTTCTCTGACCCGATTATCACGCTGCTGGCGAAGCTCTCTGCCGGCGTGATGTGAGAAAGGGGGAAAACGAGATGTTGTTCTTTCTTGTGTTTTTCCCGATGATAGCGGCGTTTTGCAGCTATCTGGTCGGACGTAAAAATAAGGCGCTGCGCGACAGAGTGGTGCAGCTCTGCTGCCTGGCGGAGTTTGCGGTCGCCGTGGGCGCGATGGGGCTTGTCGTTGCGGGAAAAGAGCTTTCCGCCGCGATTCCCGGCTTCTGCGGTTTCGGGCTGAGCTTCCAGCTGGATGGCTTCTGTGCGCTGTATGCGTTGGTGGCGGGCGTGATGTGGCTGATGACGTCGCTGCTTTCCGGCGATTACTTCGCCCATCACTATCGCAACCGCAACCGCTACTACTTCTTTTTCCTGCTGACGCAGGGCGCGACGGTCGGCGTTTTCCTGTCCGCGGATCTGTTTACGACGTTTGTGTTCTTTGAAATCATGTCCTTTACGTCGTATACATGGGTTGCGCATGACGAAACGCCCGGCGCGATGCGTGCGGCGGAAACCTATCTGGCGGTCGCCATCATCGGCGGCATGGTCATGCTGATGGGTCTGTTCCTGCTCTGGCATGAGCTGGGAACGCTGACGATCTCCGAATTGTATGCCGCGGCTGCCGCCTGCCCGAATAAGGGCGTCATCTGGGCGGCGAGCATCTGCATCCTGTTTGGCTTCGGCGCGAAGGCGGGCATGTTCCCGCTGCACATCTGGCTGCCGAAGGCACATCCGGTTGCGCCCGCTCCGGCGTCCGCGCTGCTCTCCGGCATCCTGACGAAATCCGGTATCTTCGGCATTATCGTCGTATCAGCGAACATCTTTCGGGCAAGCACGGCGTGGGGCAACCTCATCCTCGTGCTGGGACTGATTACGATGCTCGGCGGCGCGATTCTGGCGGTGTTCTCCGTCAACCTCAAGCGCACGCTGGCATGCTCCTCGATGAGCCAAATCGGCTTTATCCTGACGGGCATCGCCATGGGCTGCCTGCTGGGCGAAGAGAACGCGCTTGCCGCACGCGGTGCGCTGCTCTACATGGTCAACCATTCGCTCTTCAAGCTCATCCTGTTCATGGCTGCCGGTGTGGTTTACATGAACCTGCACAAGCTGAACCTGAACGACGTACGCGGATTCGGACGCAAAAAGCCCATTCTGCATTTTGCGTTCCTGATGGGCGCGTTCGGTCTGATGGGCGTGCCGGGCTTCTCGGGCTATGTGTCCAAGACGCTCATCCACGAGGGCATCGTGGAGTATGCCGAGCTGCTGGCGGAGGAAGGCATGGGTGCGCTGTCGGTGCTTTACCGCGGCGCGGAATGGATTTACCTGTTCTCCGGCGGTCTGACCGGCGCGTACATGATCAAGCTGTACATCTGCCTGTTCTGGGAGAAGCACCCGACGCAGCAGATTGCCTATGAAGCGAAAAAGCCGTATATGGGCAAGCTCTCTGCGCTGGCGCTGTTCCTGAGCGCGGCGATTGTTCCGGTTCTGGGCATAACGCCGAACCTGACGATGGACGGCATTGCGGATGTAGCGGGCGGTTTCCTGCATGCAGCGGCACCTGCGCACGCGGTGCATTATTTCTCGCTGACGAACCTGAAGGGCGCGTGCATATCGCTGGTCATCGGTCTGGTCGTCTATCTGGTCTTCATCCGTCCGGTACTGATGAAGAAGGAAAACGGCACGAGCGAGTACGTCGATCTCTGGCCCAGCTGGCTGGATATCGAAGACCGCATCTATCGTCCGGCGATCAACGGTCTGCTCGCCATCGGCGGCAAGGTCGCGGGTCTTGGAAGCGAAACGACGCTGGAAACCTATATCTATCGTCCGCTCATCCGTGCGCTGACGCTCATCGGCGCGGCGGTGTTCGGTGTCCTTGGCGGTCTGACGGACTTTATCGCCGACCTGATTTCGCGCAAGATTCTTTCCGCGAGAAAGAAGAAGGCGCAGACCTCTGTCGGCAATGTCATCACCCGCACGATCGGCGGCATGCTGGACAGCATGGCGGAAGGACTCAACCACACGGTGCTGCGCGGTCATCAGATTGAGCATCACGCGCTCGGACGCATCTCCGGCGCGTGGGATGGCTTGATGGATGCCATCAGCCAGATGAGCCACACCATGAGCTATGGACTGCTGCTCTTCGGCTTGGGACTCTGCGTGACGCTGCTGTATCTGATGTTCTATTGAGTATTCAATCAAGGGTCGTTCCCTCCTGATGGGGGAGCGGCTCTTTTTGTATGCCTGAACGCTTGTTTAAACCGCCGCGAAGCGGAGATGGGGTTTGGGGATGAAATCCCCAAGCGGGTTTGAACAGCAGCCCAACGTTCTCCCGCTTTTCCAAACTTTCCCGAAACACGCTTAGAATCTAATCAAACCGCATTGACAGACGGTTATATACATGTTAGAATACAGTCTTGTGCAATATGAGAAGATGTGATGATTTGAACGCTTGAAAGAGAGAGGAAAACCATGGCGAATCCGGAAAATAAGATTGAAAAGGATATTCAGAACGAAATCCCAAAGGAAAATAAAATGGGCGTGATGCCGGTGGGCAAGCTGCTCTTTACGATGAGCCTGCCGATCATGATTTCCATGCTGGTGCAGGCACTGTATAACGTGGTCGATTCCATGTTTGTGGCGCGCGTAAGCGAAAACGCGCTGACCGCGCTGAGCATCGCGTTCCCGATTCAGAACCTGATGATCGCGGTGTCTGTCGGTCTGGGCGTCGGCTTGAACGCGGTGGTCTCCCGTGCGCTGGGCGCAAAGGATACGAAGGGCGTCAACCGCGCAGCGACGAACGGCATCATGCTGATGTTTATCTGCGGATTGATTTTCATGCTCGGCGGCGCGACGCTGGTTCGCCCGTATTTTGAGATGCAGACCGATATCGAGGAAATTGTGACCAGCGGTATCGACTATACGTCGATTGTCATGATGGGCTCGATGGGCGTCTTCATGCAGATTCTCTTTGAACGCCTGCTGCAAAGCACGGGACGCACCATGCTCACGATGTTCAGTCAGGGCGTTGGCGCAATCATTAACATCATCTTTGACCCGATTTTTATCTTCGGTTATTTCGGCTTCCCGAAAATGGGCGTTGCCGGCGCGGCATATGCGACCATCTTGGGTCAGTGGGTCGCGGCTCTGCTGGGTCTGATTTTGAACATCCGCAAGAATCCGGAAGTTTCCATCAGCATGAAGGGCTTCAAGCCGCACGGCGCGACGATTCGCCTGATTCTGTCCATCGGCATTCCGTCGGTGGTCATGCAGTCCATCGGCTCGGTGATGACCTTCCTGATGAATCAGATTCTCATCGCCTTCTCGTCAACGGCGGTTGCGGTGTTCGGCGTGTATTTCAAGCTCCAGAGCTTTGTGTTCATGCCGGTCTTTGGTCTGACCAACGGCACGGTTCCGATCGTTGCCTACAACTTCGGCGCGCGCAAGGGCGACCGCATGAAGAAAACCATTCAGTATTCCGTCTATGCGGCAATCGTCATCATGATTTGCGGCGCACTGATTTTCCAGTCCATTCCGGACAAGCTGCTGATGCTGTTCGATGCGTCGGATGAGATGCTGCGAGTGGGCGTTCCGGCTCTGCGCATTATCTCGCTGAGCTTCCCGCTGGCGGGCTTCGGAATCGGCGCGGGCGCGGTGTTCCAGGCACTCGGCTTCAGCGTGTATTCGATGATTATCTCGCTGATTCGTCAGCTGGTTGTGCTGATTCCGTGCGCGTATCTCATCGGCATGCTGACCGGCGACGTGACGGGCGTCTGGTGGGCGTTCGTCGTCGCGGAAGCGGTTTCTCTGACGGTCAGTGCGCTGTATCTGCGCCGCGTGAACCGCGATGTGATTCAGACGCTTTAAAAAGCATATAGAAAGCCCTCTCCATCCTTCAAACGCTTTTCTCCGAATGAAGAAAAGGCGTTGCGGAGCGATGGAGAGGGCTTTTAATAGATGAAAAAACAGCCCCTATCCAAACGGACAGGGGCTGCTGCTTTGTCTGAGCTTAACCCAGCGGACGAACCTCGGTGACCTCGAAGAACATCGCGCCCGGGTGAGCGTTCTTGGAGAGCTCCTCGACGACGGACTCATCCGTCACAGACTGGAAGAGGATACGCGCACCGGAAACGGCGAAGGGCTTCGCGCCTTCTTCGTTGGACGGGGTGGCGGCGTACACGGCAACGCCCTGGCCATTCTCGGTCAGGTTCGCCTTGGACTGGTTCTCGGCGAGACCGAGCTGGAGATAATACTGATCGTTGAGCTTGGTCATGCCGAAGATGAAGTAAGCGGCGTTGGGGGAGCCGTCCGGGTTGGTGGTGGACACGAGGTAGAAGCCGGCGGTGGAGTTGATGGCGTTCATCAGGTCATCACCGGTCAGCGCGTAGTCCGCATAGAAGTTCGCGACGGAAGCGGAAGAAACGGCGTCCTCAGCGAGGGCGAGCGTGGGCAGGCAGAAAGCAGCTGCCAGCATCAGCGGGATAAAACGCTTTTTCATTGAAAAGTCATCCTTTCAGAACAAAATATGTCTACCCCAGTGTATACGATTGATGTGAAATTGTCAAGCATTCATAGGGCGTATTTTTCGTCATACCCGGACAGAATAGGGACTTGATTGACCGAATGCAGATGAAAAACGGAATATCGTTGAAAGTTGAAAAACTTTGCCGTATAATGAACCACATGTTGAAAAACAAACAGTATGGGAGATGAAAGCTGATGAAGAAAAAGAAAAAATGGCTGAAATGGGTCATCATTCTGGTGATTGCGGCGGTTTTTGCCGCATGGCTGATGATGTTTTCAAAGGGAACACAATCCGCGGTATATACCGATGTTCAGGCGGTAACGGGCGATTTGGAAACCTATTACAATTTTGACGGGCTGGTCAAAGCGAAGCACACGCAGACCATCACCAGCGCGCAGGCGGGAACCGTGCGCACGGTCTACGTCAGGCAGAATGAGCAGGTCAAAAAAGGCGCAAAGCTCTATCGGCTGGACGATGGCGAAACCGTTCAGGCGGATATGGCGGGCGAGGTGACCGGACTGTATATCGAGGAAGGAAGCGTCGTGTCCGCAGGCGAAACGACCGCGCAGATTATTGACATGAGCAGCCTTGAGGTTGAACTGAAGGTCGATGAATATGACGTGGCGGCGGTAACGCCCGGCATGCCGGTGCAGATTTCCGTTTTGGCGACAGGCGGGCAGTTCACCGGAAGCGTGACCGCATTGGATAAGAACGGAACGGCTTCCGGCGATCTTTCCTATTATACGGCGGCGGTCGCGCTGGAGAGCGGCGAGGGCGTATACCCCGGCATGCAGATCAGCGCGAAGATTCTGCGCGAGAAGGCGGAGAATGCGGTGCTGCTGCGTCAGGACGCGATTCAGTTTGATGAATACAACAAGCCGTATGTCTATATGCGCAGCGCGGACGGCAAGGAGGTCGTGAAGGTCGGCGTCAGCGTCGGCGCGAGCGACGGAATCTATTGCGAAATTACGGACGGGCTGAAGACGGGCGATACGGTGCTTAAACCCAGCGGCATGAGCATGGCAGAGCTGATGCAGCAGATGCAGGCGCAGAGCCATTAAATGGGGGACAGCCATGAGCAGCAACGATTTTTTCAAAATGAAAAACATCGTCAAGCAGTATGTGGTCGGAGAAGAAGTGCAGACGATTCTCAAGGGTATTGATTTGGAAATCCGAGAGGGAGAGTTTCTTTCCATCCTCGGTCCCTCCGGCAGCGGCAAATCCACGCTGATGAATATCATCGGCTGTCTGGATACGCCGACCTCCGGCGAATACATCCTGCATGGACGCACGATACGCGACCTTGACGAAAAACAGCTTGCGCATATCCGCAGCAAGGAAATCGGGTTCATCTTTCAGCAGTTTCAGCTTCTGCCCCGACTGGATGCGCTCAAAAATGTAGAGCTTCCGCTGATTTACGCGGGCGTTTCGCCCAAGGAGCGAACCGAACGCGCGCAGGAGATGCTCGTGCGTGTCGGGCTGAAGGACAGGATGCACCATTATCAGAATCAGCTTTCCGGCGGACAGCAGCAGCGCGTGGCGATTGCCCGTGCGCTGGCGACCAACCCGACGCTCCTGCTGGCGGATGAGCCGACCGGTGCGCTCGACCAGGCGACGGGCGAGCAGGTCATGCAGCTCTTCCGCGAGCTGAACGACGAGGGCAGAACGATCATCATGATTACCCACGACCTCAAAATCGCACGCCATGCCAGCCGCATCGTCAACATTCTGGACGGCGTGCTTTCCGAGGGGGTGAGCATCTATGATTAAACGAAAGTGGGACATGTTCGCTGAAAGCGTCAGCATGTCCATTTCCAACATCAAGGGCAATAAAATGCGCACCTTCCTGACGACGCTGGGCATCATCATCGGCGTCGCCGCCATCATCGCGCTGATGACGGTCGTACAAGGCGCAACGGACACCATGAACGCGCAGTTTGACGCGATGGGTTTGGGAACGCTGCGCGTTTCCGTAATGGGTACGGCAATCAAGCACGGACTCAATGACGACGATTTGCAGGCAATTTTAAGCTGTGAACATGTCGCGGGCATTTCGCCGTCGCTGAGCGCGACGGTGACGGCGAAGCATGGCGACACATGGTCGGACGCCATCAGCGTGAACGGCAGCAATGACGAGTATTTCCGTCATAATCCCAAGCTGCTCGGGCGGGGCAGGGCGATTGACGCCATCGACGTGGCGCAGAACGCGCGCGTCTGCCTGATGGACGGCAGCGCGGCGAGGACGCTCTTCTTCGGAGAAGACCCGATGGGGCAGACGCTCTATCTGGACGGGCTTGAATACACGGTCGTCGGCATGATTAACGAGGACGAAAACGCAAGCCTGTATTCTCAGATCCTGATGGGCGGCGATACGGACGGCACGGTCTATGTGCCGTATACCTCTGCCAAGAAGATGCTCGGAACCTCTACGGTCAGCGCAGTCGAGGTCTACGTGACCAATCCGGACGATACGGACGACGCGGTGGATGAGCTGAAAGCCGCGCTCGACGAGATATTCAACAACAAGGACAAGACCTATACCGTCATCAACATGAAATCCATGACGGATGCGATGAACCTGATGACCTCGATGATGACCTCGCTGCTGGTCGGCATTGCGTCTATTGCGCTGGTCGTCGGCGGCATCGGCATCATGAACATGATGCTTGTCACCGTTACGGAGCGCACGACGGAAATCGGTCTGCGCAAAGCCCTCGGTGCAGAACCGGGGCAGATTCAGGTGCAGTTCCTGATTGAGGCGATTATCCTCTCGCTGCTCGGCGGCGTGATCGGCGTCGTCGTGGGTTTGGGCGTATCGCTGGCAATCTGCATGAACACGGATATCACGTTTTCGCTCAACACGTTTGCGATTTGGCTGGGCGTCGGCTTCTCTGCCGCGGTCGGCATCATTTTCGGCTGGGCTCCTGCGCGCAAGGCGAGCAGGCTGAATCCGATTGACGCGCTGAGGAGCATGTAACACAGAAGGGAAGTGTCTTTTATGAAGAAGATGGGCATCGTGCTGCTGGCGGCACTGACGGCACTGAGCATCGGAACGGCTGCTGCGGAAGGCGTCAAAATCGACGGCAGCATCAAAGCAGGCGAAACCAAGACCATCCTTGCGCCGTACAGCGGGGTAGTCGGCGACTATACCGCGCAGGTCGGGGACGAGGCGTCGGCGGGCGACGCACTTTTCGCATTGAAGGCGCAGAAAGTCTATGCCGAGTTTGACGGTACGGTGACCGCCGTATTCGCACAGGGCGGCGACAACGCTTCTTCCGTCAGCGAACGTTACGGTGCGCTGGCGTATATCGAAGAGGACGTGCTGTACCGTGCGGAATGCAGCACGGCGAACAGCGAAGGCGGCAACGAAAATAAGATTGTCCACGTCGGCGAAACGGTCTATATCCGTTCGACCGGCGACAGCGACCGCGTTGGCGAGGCACGCGTTATCGGCGTAAGCGGCAAGAACTATACGCTGGAGGTGACGAAGCAGGACGGTATCCGCGTCAGCGAGAATATCAAAGTCTATCGCAATGACCATTATTCCGGCTCAAGCTGCATCGGAAGCGGCAAGGTGGAGCGCGTTGATCCGCAGGCGGTCAACGCGGAAGGATATGTGCTTTCGACCTCCGTTGAGGAGGGACAGCATGTCAGCCGCGGCGATGTGCTGTTTGATATCGTGTCGGATGCGCTGGACGATATGGAGGGCGGAGACGGTCATGTTTATATGCAGGAGGACGGCATTCTGTTGAGCGTGACGGCGGAAAGCGGAACGCAGGCGGCAAAGGATGCCGTGCTGGCGACGTACTGCCCGAAGGACGCGATGCGGCTGGTCTGCTCAGTGGATGAGCAGGATATTGCGGAGATACAGGTCGGCGACGTGATGACGGTGACGCTGGATGCTTATGAGGATAAGCCCCTGCGCGGAGTCGTGACCAAAATCGCGGATGCGGGCGAGGATGGCGGTGCATTTTATGATGTGACGCTTGAACTGGAAGAAAATGACCTCATGCGTATCGGAATGAGCGCATCGGCGGAAAAATAATGCGGTTTCGGATGTGGCAGGAGCGTCAGTTATGCCGTCATCTGCGGGAAAGGCTGTTCTCCCTCTTTCAAGGGAGAATGGCTTTTTTGATATATGGAAAATTGCGAAAAATCGCCCGCGTGTGCAGGACTTTTGCGGCAAGACAGACGGGTTCACCATGAAGTTTGGCGATTATCGGCTTGACAGCCTGATTTAGTTGTACTATCATCTAGTTGGTTGAACATACAACGAATTGAAGTGCAAAATCAAACGGGAGCGTGGTTTTATGGATGATACACAGCGCAAAATGACGAAGATTGCCCGCGAGGTCGGCAAGTTTACGGTGCAGATGATGAAAGAAGAGGGAATCGGAACGGCGGAGTTCGATGTCATTCACTTCGTTCGCCACCATCCGGGAGCGACCCAGACGAACATGCGGGAAACGCTGAAAATCGATAAGGGCGCGGCGGCGAAGCGCGTGGCGAGCCTGGAACACAAAGGCTATCTGATTCGCAAGCCGAATCCGGAGGACGGACGCAGTCAGCTGCTCTATGCGACGGAGAAAGCGGAGGAGCTGAAAAACTCCAAGGCACAGATTGAAACGGTCTTTTATGAGTGGCTGCTGGAGGAACTGCCGGAGGAGGAAAAAGCGGCGTTCTGCAAAACGCTCGATGCGCTGTACTGGCGTTCCAAAAGGGAAAGGCAGGCAGGGTTTGAAAACGTCGCCCGACGGGTTAAAGAAAAGACGGAGGAAGGAAGCGCGGAATGAACAGGGGGAAGAAGAATGCGGAATTTCAGCCCGATCGGGTCCTTTCTTACTTTCGGGCGGAATGGAGGGTTCTGCTGGCGGTTACGGTTTCCGGACTCATCTACAATATCGGCTTGCTGGCGGGCCCGTGGTTTGAAGGAAGGATGACGGGCTGTCTGGTCGATATCCTCAAGGGGTTCGGACGGTTTCAAGACATGCTGACGCTGGTTCTGGGCTATGCAATGATTCTTGCGGTCGTACAGACAGCCCGCTTCATCAAGCGTTTCTATGTGCGGCGGTTTGCCAACAACGTCAATCGACGGATGAAGCAGACCCTTTACAGCAGTCTGGTTCACAAAAGCCGCGCGAGCCTTCGGGAAGAAGGCGAGGGCAGCGTGATGACCAAGGCGATTCTGGATGTGGACGACTGCGCGGAGGGCATGCGCAAATTCACGACCGAGATATTCGATACCGGCATAGCACTCGCGGCGTATACGGGCATGCTGCTGAGGTATGATTGGCGTCTGGCACTGCTTTGTTTGCTTTTCCCGCCGATATCCTACATAGCGGCGGAAAAGATGAAAAAGGCGATTCAGAAGGCAGGTGCGGCGTACAAGGAGCAATCGGGCATGCTGAGCGCGGCGACGCTGGACAGGGCGCAGAACGCCGTCACATACAGAGTATTCGGACGGGAGGAGGAACGGCGGGACGCTTACGAAGGAAACCTGACCGCATACGAAAAGGCGGCGGTGAGAGCGCAAATCTGGAATGCGTCGATGCCGCCGCTCTACCGCGTGATTTCCATGGCGGGCGTGGGATTCATCCTGTATTTCGGACAGAAGAATGTGCTGGGAACGGGCTGGCAGCCGTGGAGCATCGCGGCGTTTACAACATTCCTGTCCTGCTTTACCAAGCTGTCGGTCAAGTCTTCCAGAGCGGCGAAGCTGTTCAACGCGGTGCATAAGGCGCAGGTTTCGTGGAACCGCATCAAGCCCCTGCTTGCGCAGAAGCCGCAGGACGACGGGCAGAAGCCTGACGAGGGGACATGTGCGGCAAACAGGCTGGAGGTCGAGCATCTGAGTCTTGCCTATCCGGACGGGAAAAAGGTGCTGAACGATATTTCTTTTACAGCGGAAAAAGGGCAGATAATCGGCATCACCGGACCTGTGGCGTGCGGCAAATCGACCCTCGGCAGGACGTTCCTGTGCGAATATCCCTATGAAGGGGCGATTCGAATCGACGGCAGGGATTTGCAGAGGATGAAGCTGAATGAGCGCGCGAAAATCATCGGGTATCTGGGACATGATCCGGAGCTGTTCAACGATACGATTGAAAACAATATCCTGATGGGCGAGAAGAAGGACGCGGGGACTTTCCTTAAAATGGTCTGTATGGAGAAGGAGGTCGCCGCGATGGACGACGCAGAACAGAGCCTTATCGGAAGCGGCGGCGTCCGGCTTTCCGGCGGGCAGGGAAAGCGGCTGGCACTGGCGAGGACGCTCTGCCATCCCCGACCGATTCTCATTTTGGACGACCCGTTCTCCGCGCTGGATCGACCGACGGAGAGGGAGGTTTTTGCGCATCTGCGAGAGCAGACGCGGGAGGATATCGTGCTGCTCATTTCCCATCGGCTGTATCTCTTTCCGAAGATGGATCGGATTATCTGGATGGAGGATGGAAAAGCCGTAACCGGCACGCATGAAGAGCTGCTGGTCAAGGTGCCGGCGTACAGAGAGCTGTTTGTGTCGCAGACGAAAGACGGGCAGAAGGGAGGCGAAGCACATGAGGCGTGAAAAGCGGGTCAGGAATGTGATTCGGGATACGGTCAGGGCGCAGAAGGGCTTGTCACTGGGTATTGTTTTCGCGGTCGTCGGCGCGGTCGTCGCCGCGCTGATTCCGCCGCTGGTTCTGGCGAGGATTGTGGATACCGTGACGGAAGGCAGGCAGGCGGCGTTTTCGCTTATCCTGCTCTACTTCGGCATGCTGGCGGCAACCGGCTTGACGGAGTCGGCGAGGGAAGGCTTGCTCACCGTATTCGGACAGAAGATGACGCATGCCCTGCGCAGCAGCCTGATGGACAAGTTCATTCACCTGACGACGGACAACGTGACCGGACAGGAGCCGGGCACGCTGGTATCGCGTTTTGTGGGCGACGTGGATACGGTGGAAAACCTGTTTACATCCGGTATCATCAGCATGTTTGCCGATATCTGCAAGCTCGTCAGCATCCTGACGGTCATCTGGTTTCGCAACCGCGGGCTGACGTTCGTGCTGCTGGCACTGCTGCCGTTCCTGTTTGCGTTCACGCGGCGCGTACAGAAAAGCATGCTGGCGGCGCAGATGGAGAACCGGAAGGCGGTCGGCAGGGCGTCCGGACATGTGCCGGAAACCCTGCATAATATCAGAACCATTCACTGCCTGAATAAGGAAGCCTACATGGAACAGCAATATGACGCATATATCGGCAAAAGCTATCGGGCGATGGAGAAAACCAATTTCTGCGATGCGGTCTATTCCCCGGCCATTCTTATTCTGAATGCGGTCGTGGTATCTGCCGTCATGCTGCTTTCGGCATCGGGCAATCCGCGTGTACTGACCTTTTTCGGCATGTCCGCGGGCACGGCGGTCGCCGTCATCAACTATATCTCCCAAATCTTTGCGCCGGTAGAGAGCTTGGGCATGGAAATTCAAACCATTCAGTCGGCGGTGGCGGGCATTCGCCGCATGGACGAGTTCTTTGCTCTTGAGGAAAGAGAGGAGCCGCATGCCTGCGTCGGACGCGGGGCAGTCGGCGGGGATATCCCGTTTGTGGAATTTCGGGATGTGACGTTCGGCTACGACGAACATGCGGTACTCCGCCATCTGAGCTTCAAGGTTATGGATGGCGAACAGGTGACGCTTGCCGGACGCACGGGCGTGGGGAAAAGCACGATATTCAAGCTGCTGCTGGGGCTGTATCAGCCGCAGAGCGGCGAGGTGCTGATTCACGGCGTTCCTGCGGCGGAAATCAGACCGGAAGATCGAAGAAGGCTGTTTGGTTATGTCGAGCAGTCGTTTCACAGGGTGACGGGAACAGTGAGAGAGCAGATTACGCTGTATGACACTTCCATCAGCGAAAAGAGCATCCGGAACACAGTGGAATTGACCGGAATGAAGGAAGCCATCGAGAGTCTGGAAAAGGGATATGATACCCCCTGCACGCCGGAGCTGTTTTCTCAGGGACAATGGCAGCTCCTTTCCATCGTCAGGGCGGCGGCGGCAGAACCGAAGCTGCTGCTGTTTGATGAAATAACGGCGAATCTCGACGCGGAAACGGAAAAAGCTGTTTTGACTGCGCTCAGGCGCGTGGCGCGGGACAGAACGGTCATCTCCATTTCTCACAGAACGTCGGCAGAGCTGGGGCGAGTGATTGAAATGGAGTAAAAACCGTACATTCTTTAAAACGAAAAAAAGAAGATACGGCACAAGGAGAAGAACAATATTTTCAAAAACCTTTTGATTTCTTAAAAAACAGGTTGTTTTCCCCGCTGTGCCGTGCTATAATCAAAAAGCTGAATGACCGGATTTTATGAGATTACGCATACGTCCGGTATGCGGAGGGAAGCCCCATCCCTCCCCTTTTTGCGTGAGGGGAATATACGAGAGAAGGGAATGAAACCTGTGTTTGAGAAGATTTTTCAGCTGAGCAAACACAAAACCAATGTTAAAACGGAAGTCATGGCGGGCATCACCACCTTTATGACCATGGCTTACATCCTGGCGGTCAATCCGAGCATCCTGTCCGCTGCGGGCATGGACTCCACTGCCGTCCTGCTGGCGACCGCGATTGCGTCCTTTATCGGCACGGCGTGCATGGGTTTGATGGCGAACCTGCCGTTCGCGCTGTCTGCGGGCATGGGCCTGAATGCGTTCCTCACCTACACGGTTGTGCTGGGCATGGGTTACACCTGGCAGGTCGCGCTGCTGGCGGTCTTTGTTGAGGGTCTCATCTTTATCGTGCTGAGCCTGACGAATGTCCGCGAGGCGATTTTCAACGCCATCCCGCTGACGCTCAAGCGCGGCGTTTCCGTCGGCATTGGTCTGTTCATCTGCTTTATCGGTCTGCAAAACGCGGGTCTGGCGGTTGATTCCGCTACGCTGGTGACCATCACGAGCTTCACCGAGAACTTTAATACCCACGGCATCTGCGCGCTGCTTGCGCTTGTCGGTCTGTTCATCATGGCTGCGCTGTACCTCCACCATGTGAAGGGCGCGATTCTGCTGGGCATTCTGGCGACGTGGGTCATCGGCATGCTCTGTCAGGTTGCGGGCATTTATACGCCCGATCCGGCGAACGGCTTCTATACGCTCTTCCCGACGATGGCTCTGACGGATTTCTCCAAGCTGGGCATGACCTTCGGTCAGTGCTTCAACGTGGATTTCAGCAACGTCGGCATCGTCAACTTCATCATCGTGGTGTTCTCCTTCCTGTTCGTGGATATCTTTGATACCCTCGGCACGCTCATCGGCGTGGCGACCAAGGCGGATATGCTCGATGAAGAGGGCCGTCTGCCGGGCATCAAGCCCGCTCTGATGGCGGACGCAATCGGCACCGCTGTCGGCGCCGTGATGGGCACCTCCACCGTTACGACCTTCGTTGAGTCCGCCTCCGGCGTGGCTGTCGGCGGCCGCACCGGTCTGACTGCGCTGACCACCGGCCTGTTGTTCCTGGCGTCAATGTTCTTCGCACCGATTTTCACCGCGATTCCGTCCTTTGCGACCGCTCCCGCGCTGATGATGGTCGGCTATCTGATGGTTTCCACGGTTACCGAGATTCGCTTTGACGAGGACAACATGGTGGAAGCGATTCCGGCATATCTGGCAATCGTTGCCATGCCGCTGTTCTACAGCATCTCCGAAGGCATCTCCATGGGCATCATCTCCTATGTTGTGCTGTATGTGGTTTCCGGCAAGGGCAAGCAGGTCAAGCCGCTGATGTATGTGCTGGCTCTGCTGTTCGTGCTGAAGTACATCTTCCTGTAAGAAATTCCGGAACAGACTTCTAAATAGGATAACAAACGGGGCTGTCAAGCTCATAAACCCGATATTTCAAGAATAAACCTAAGTATTTGCGC
>ENA-UOOA01001090-UOOA01001090.1-human-gut-metagenome-genome-assembly--contig:-P61old-NODE-1090-length-47337-cov-85.042934_pt1 | contig 47337 bp, 42 predicted proteins | sample MGYA00242467_ERZ724014 | MGnify/ENA metagenome assembly ERZ724014 | reverse complement strand
TGTATTTGCCGCCGCAGGAAGTCGAACTGATAGTGTTGGGATAAGAACATTCGCCCTTAGTGTATTTATAGTCGTTGTCACAGCAGCGGTCATAATAGGCGTCGTCATAAGGACAGAGCCTTGCCTTAAACTGATTAGCGGCACAGGCGGCAGTTTGGGCAAAGCCTAAATCTTTGCAGCGCTGCGCATTGTTATGGTCAAAAGACTGTTCGATGTCATCGAAGCCGATTTTATCGGCAGTATCGACAACAAAATGAACCTTGGCCAGCTTAAAGGGCTGGAAAGGAGAAACAGTCCGCTCCGGATTGGGAACGGACCGAGGCGAATGAATTAAGGCTAGGTCTTGATTCATATCTATGAGGCTGGTGTCAGAGGCGACCGCCGTATCTGCATGAAAGAATGCGCCGGCAGGCAGCAGAGCCGCGGCGAGAGCAACAGAGCAAGGAAGACGTCTCATGATACACCTCTATAACTAATTCAAAGCCTGTTCTCAGATTAGCATAGATGACACGCAATGTCAATATATAATAAGACGCAAACTTTGTTCGCGCTAAACCGGGTAATGCTTAAGGATAAAATAAACCCTGCCGTTCTTATGAACGGCAGGGCGGTAAGGTGAAAATCTTTAACCGGCCAAATAAGTTTTGACCGCGTCGTCACGTTCAAACAGATAAAGCAGAATACGCAGAGCCTCTCCGCGCGGAGTTTTAAGATTCGGGTCAAGTTCCAGCATCATCCGTGCGTCTTTGTTAGCAGTTAATAAAAGGTTTTTATGAACATTCATGTCAGCCAGCCTGAACTCGTTAAAACCGGACTGCCTGGTTCCGAGAATTTCGCCGCCGCCGCGCAGTTCCAAATCTTTTTCGGCAATTTCAAAACCGTCCTCGGTCTCTCGCATGGTGTTCAGACGCTGACGCGAAGTTTCGCTGAGCGGATAGGAATAAAGCAGAATGCAGGTTGAAGCCTGAAAACCGCGTTTAATTCGCCCCCGCAGCTGGTGCAGCTGCGCCAGTCCGAAACGTTCGGCGTGTTCAATAACCATAACCGTGGCTTCGGGCACGTTTACGCCGACTTCAATCACCGTGGTTGCCACCAGCAGAGAAATTGCACCGGACTTAAACCGCTCCATGACTTCGTCTTTCTCTTTTTCTTTCATCTTGCCGTGAACCAGCCCGACTTTATTGCCGAAAATCTGCTGTAGGGTGCTGAAACGTTCTTCTGCGGCTGCCAAGTCGATTTTTTCCGATTCCTCCACCAGAGGGCAAACCCAGTAAGCGCGGCAGCCTTCCGTCAACTTGCGCTGCAGGGCGGCGACCACCACATCCAGCTTGGTTACCGGCATCACCCGGGTATCAACCGGTTTTCGTCCTTCCGGTACCTGGTCGATTTTGGAATATTCCATATCTCCGTATGCGGTTAAAACCAGCGACCGGGGAATAGGGGTAGCCGTCATGACCAAGATGTCAGCCTTGTTTCCTTTGTTTGAGAGCGCCAGCCGCTGATGGACGCCGAAACGGTGCTGTTCATCCACGATAACACAGGCCAGATCTTTGAAAACAACGTCTTCCACAAACAAGGCATGCGTTCCGATAAGAATGTCGATTTCTCCTGCCGCCAAAGCTTCCAGAATCTGTGTCCGCGCTTTGCCCTTAACCCGTCCGGTCAGCAATTCGGCTCTCACCCCGATTTCGTCGCATAGCGGCTGTATCGTTTCCAAATGCTGCTTGGCCAAAATTTCGGTCGGTGCCATAATCGCCGCCTGCGTGCCGCATTCCACCGCATTAAGCATTGTCAGCAGGGCGACAATGGTTTTGCCGCTGCCGACGTCTCCCTGCAACAGCCGCAGCATACGGAATTTGGAGGCCTGATCGGCGGCGATTTCCCGCAAGACTTTTTCTTGGGCAGATGTCAGCTTAAAGGGCAGGGCGTCTAAAACTTTTTTGCGCAGCAAACCGTTGCCGTTGATTTCCCGGCCCTGCTGCTTTTTGACTCTTTCCCGCACGATGGCCAGAGCCAGCTGATTGGCCAACAGTTCGTCATAGGCCAGACGGCTGCGCGCCGGATCCGAAGGCTCCAAATCTGTCAGTTTAACCGGGTGGTGAGCCAGTTTCAGCGCCTGATTGAAACTCGGCCAGCCGGTGGCTTTCAGATAAGGCTCGTCTTGCCACTCGGGCAGCGGCGGAACCGCAGCAAGAGCCTGTTTCATCAGTTTGTTGAGCATTTTGTTGGTTATGCCGGCCGTCAGCGGATAAACCGGCTCCACCCCAAGAACCGAAGTAATTTCTTCCGGCTTGACAATATAATCGGGGTGGCTCATCTGCCATTGGCCGTTAAAACTTTCCAGCTTGCCGCTGATGACTCTTTCTGCGCCTGTCGGCAGATTTTTTTGAATCGAGTCGGGATAGGCCTTGAAAAAAATAAGCGTAACGTCATCGGTTCCGTCGCTGCACCGCACCTTATACGGCTGCTTGCGGGTTTGAGGCGGAATATGTTCGATAACTCTGACTTTCAGCGTGCAGATAACATTCGGGCGAGCGTTAATCAGTTTCGGGGCGTAAGTCCGGTCAATCAGCGCCGCCGGCAGGTGCCAGATTAAGTCAACCACTCGGTCACCGCAAAGACGTGAAATAAAGCCGGCGGTTTTGGCGCCGATGCCTTTCAGCGAGTTGACGGAAGCGAATAATGGAAATAAAACCGGCGGCCGCATTTTTGTCCTTAAATCAAGAAAACAGTTGCACTTATCGGTTATTGTATATATTTTCACTATAAAGTAAATGATAAGATTAAGAAAATGTTAGAAGATATATCCGCTCTTGAAAACTGCACGGTTTCCTCGGTGCCGGACGGCTATGACGCCTTCCTGCTGGCGCAGCTGTGGGAAAAGTCCGACCGCGACATCTTATATATTGTCAGCGACGGCGTGGCATTGGAAAACACCGCTCATATCCTTTCGGTTATTCGTCCGGAGGCCGAGGTGCTGAAATTTCCGGCTTGGGATACGGTCCCTTATGACCGGGTGTCGCCGAACGTAAATATTGTGGCTGCGCGTATCGGTGCGCTGAGCGCTTTGGCACAAAATCCCAGTCCTAAAAAACCGAGAATTATCGTGACCAGCGCCGGAGCGGCCATTCAGCGCCTGCCGCTGAAGAAGATTTTTCTCAATTCGATGAAAAACGTTTCCGTCGGCGGCGAACTGAACTTTAACGACTTTGTGCATTATGCGGTCGTCAACGGCTATAATCGGGTAGAGCAGGTGATGGAACCCGGAGAATACGCCGTCCGCGGTGATATTCTTGATATTTTTCCGGTTGGCAGCGAACTGCCGCTGCGCATTGATTTGTTCGGTGACGAAGTGGAAAAGATCCGCACTTTTGATCCGCTCACCCAGCGCACCGCGGGCGAATTGAAAAGTTATACTTTCCAGGTGATGGGAGAGGTGGCGCTTGACAACAATACGATCAAAACTTTTCGCGCCAAATACCGTGAGGCTTTCGGTTCCGGCGGAACCGGCGATGAACTTTACGAAAGCATTTCCAACTCCCAGAAATATATCGGTATGGAAAACTGGCTGCCGTTTTTCTATGACGAAACCCTGCCCACTTTGTTTGACTATTTGCCGCAGGCTTACGTTATTGCCGGCAAAAACGTTCGTGATGCCGTCAAATCCAAAGAAGAAAGCATTGCCGATTATTACCAGGCCCGTTTGGAGGCGCTGAACATCAAATCGGTCAACGAGGCAGATGCTTATCGTCCGGTTGCGCCGGAGCTGCTCTATTTGAACGAAAAAGAGTTTCGCGAGCTTCTCCGCAGGCGGCGGGCAATTACTTTGACCAATATGTCTCTGCCGTCTGCTGATGACAATGTGAGTGCCGGCGTTATCCCCGGGCGTGATTTTTCCAGTGCCAAAAACGTGAATGCCGCTCAGGTCTATGCCGATTTAAAAGATTATCTGGCAGAAAACGGCAAATTAAAGCGCATCATCTGCTGTTACAGCGAGGGTTCGCGCGAGCGTCTGACTTCCCTGATGAGCGAATACGGTATTGACGAGCTGGCTTTGGCTGACGATTGGCATGAAGCCTTAAGCAAAGCGGGACACAAGAAAACCGCTCTGATTATAATGAATTTGGCGCACGGTTTCAAAGGTGCCGGCTGGTGTCTGATTTCCGAGCAGGATATTCTCGGCGAACGCCAAAACCGCCGCACCGCTAAAAAGGTGACCGCCAAAGATTTTATTGCCGACGTATCGTCTTTGTCGGTGGGCGAATTGGTCGTGCATGTAGAGCACGGTATCGGCAAGTTTCTCGGTTTGGAAAACATCACCGCCGGCGGCGCCCCGCATGACTGTTTGAAAATTCTTTATGCCAATGATGCCAAATTATTCGTACCGGTTGAAAATATCGATATGGTTTCCCGCTACGGGCTGGAAGACGACAATATCCAGCTTGATACGCTGGGCGGACTGGCCTGGCAGGCAAAAAAGGCCAAGGTTAAGGCCAAAATCCGCGATATTGCCGAAAAACTGATTAAAATTGCCGCCGAAAGACACCTGAAAAGTGCTGATGTCTTTATTCCGGCCTCCGGCGCTTATGATGAATTCTGTGCTAAATTCCCTTACAGCGAAACCGACGACCAGCTTAATGCGATTGCCGATGTTTTGAAAGATTTGGGGCAGGGCTCTCCGATGGATCGCCTGGTGTGCGGCGATGTCGGTTTCGGCAAAACCGAAGTGGCACTGCGGGCGGCTTTTGCCGTCGCATCCTCCGGAGCCCAGGTCGCTTTAATTGTACCGACCACCCTGCTGGCGCGGCAACATTATTATAATTTCAAAAAGCGGATGGAAGGTTTTCCGATAAAAGTCAAAATGCTTTCTCGCCTGGTAACGCCGAAAGAGGCGGAAGAAACCCGGCGCGGTTTGGCCGACGGTTCGGTGGAAATCGTTATCGGTACACATGCGCTGTTGTCAAAGGATATTAAATTCTGCAACCTCGGCCTGCTGATTATCGACGAGGAGCAGCATTTCGGCGTGGCGCATAAGGAAAAGCTTAAATCGCTGAAATCAGACGTTCATGTCTTGACGCTGACGGCAACGCCGATTCCCCGTACGCTGCAAATGTCCTTGACCGGGGTTAAACAGCTGAGTATCATCGGCACGCCGCCGGTTGACCGCCTGGCAGCCCGAACGTTTGTGATGCCGTTTGACAAGGTGATGATAAAAGAAGCCATCTACCGCGAAAAATTCCGCAACGGGCAGACATTCTTCGTTTGTCCGCGGGTATCTGACATTTTCGGTGTGGAAAAAGAGCTGCGGGAGCTGGTTCCCGATATAAAAATTTTGGTGGCGCACGGGCAAATGCCGGTCAAACATCTGGAACAGGTGATGAACGATTTTGCCGACGGCAAAGCTGATTTGCTGCTTTCCACCACGATTATTGAATCCGGCATTGATATGCCGACGGTCAATACCATGATTGTCCACCGGGCCGATATGTTCGGTCTGGCACAGCTTTATCAGTTGCGCGGCCGGGTAGGGCGCGGCAAACTGCGCGGCTATTGCTATTTTACCGTTCCCAAACAGAAAAATCTCAAACCGGTGGCCGAACGGCGGCTGAGCATTTTGCAGGCTTTGGACACGCTGGGTGCCGGCTTCTCGCTGGCCAGCCATGATATGGACATCCGCGGTTCCGGCAATATTCTCGGCGAGGAGCAGTCCGGGCATATTAAGGAAGTGGGCGTTGCCTTATATCAGCACATGCTGGAAGAGGAAATTGCCCGTCTTAAAGCCGGAGAACTGGCGCAGGACAAACAGGCCGCCGCCGAATGGGCTCCGCAGATAACCACCGGTATCCCGATTATGATTCCCGAAACCTATGTTAAAGATTTGGGTGTGCGCCTGGGACTCTATAAACGCATTGGCGAAATCAAAGACCGTGCCGGTCTGCTTGATATGCGCGAAGAGCTGGTTGATCGTTTCGGCAAGCTTCCGCCCGAGGTCGATAACCTGCTGAAAACCGTTGAAATCAAACAATTGGCGGTTTTGGCCAATGTTGAAAAAATTGATGCGGGAAACAAGGGAATTTTACTGAGTTTTCATAACAATGTTTTTGCCGCGCCGGATAAGCTGATTGACTTTGTCACCAAACAGTTCGGCGTTGTCAAAATCCGCCCCGACCAAAAGCTGTTTATTGAAAAAAATCTGGAAGATTATGCGGTTCGGGTCGAAACCATCAAAAATTATCTGCATAAACTGACCGCGCTGCTCGGAGTAAACTGATGACTGAAGAAAACGGATTATCCTGCCCGCTGCGCTTTTATAATATGCTGGTTCACCTGCGAACCGGCAGCCGGCCGGCGGAAGAAAATGTTGCCGTTAAAAATATCTGGCAGAAAGATAATCTGGTCTTTATGGATTTGTATTTTTACCGCAGCAAAAAGTCACAGGTAATTGACAGCGTTTACGTAAAAGATATTTTTGACTTAAGCACTGAAAAGTTTTACGCCTCGCCGGAACTTTTTATTCGCGATTACTGCGCGTTTGTTTCCTCTCAGGGCTGCGAGACGGAAAGCGAACTCCCCGAAACGCCGCAGTTTGATTTCAAGCATTTGGAACCGATAAAGGATAACCTGATTATCCTCACGTTTATGGCTAAATGCACGGCTGATTTTAACCGGATAAAAAACAAGGCAATCAGAGATTATATTTTTCGCTGCCTGCCGCAGACCAAAGCATTGAGCGACCAGTATATCAGCAGTTATCTTAAGGATTTGAATCCAAATGAAGACAATTTTTTAACCGCGGTAGATAATTTAAAGGCTAAATCGCCTGAAGAAGTTGAAGAACTGATTAAAGAAGCGTTGAAAATAAGTGCTTCTGACGGAGCCGTCAGCTATACCGAACGCCTTTGGCTGGCGGAAATCATTCAAACCTTGCGGGAATATGGCATTGAGCCCGATATTGAGTTTTAATCTTATCAAAAAAGCCCCTTTAGGGCTCTTTTCTTTATTACCCTTCCAGGGCATTTTTTTCATTGTCATCGCGAGGATATTAACCCGAAGCAATCCTTGCTTTATCATCACCGTCATGCTCCGGCTTGACCGGAGTATCTCCCGGCATTCATCTCTCTGCCATCTATTGCCTCACCCGCCGGGTGCGGCTTGATCGGAGTATCTCCCGGCATTTATCTCTCTGTTATCTATTGCCTTACCCGCCGGGGGCGGTTTGACCGGAGTATCTTCCATACATGACAACCGCAGCAGCAAACAGATTACCCGATCAAGTCGGGTAATGACAGTAAAAGAAAACAAGTTAGATAATCTATCACAAAAAAAATCCCCCTTTGAAAAAGAATTTCAAAGGGGGATTTCTGTGGCGGACTATCCTCCGTAATAGCCGCAACGATCCACAATTTCGTTATAAGTCTTTTTATACCAGCCGTTGTAACCGTCTTGTCCGGCAACACCGTTATCACAGTCGCCTTTACCCGGAGTAGCATAGTAACCGGCCGGTCCGCTGACGGAATAAGCGCCGCCGCCGGATCTCAGGGTTGCCCCGCTGCCCAGACAGATTTTGTCTTTGTTACAGACTTCAATCGTGTTATCCTGGGTTGTAACTTTCGAGTTGCTTTTCAAGTCCAGGCGGGCATTGTACAGACGCAGCCAGGTATCCAGATTAAGCGTCGAATTGTTTGTAACACTCATGTTCTGACAAGCACCGCCGCAACCGGAAATGCGCAGTGCATAAATATCGGCACTTGAGTTGTCCATGCTGAATTTGCCGTTGCCGCCTTGAATGGCAATCCCGTTGTGAGGCATGCTTATGTAAGCTTTATTCCTCAAAACAACGGAGCAGTCGCCATTGCATTGGTAGAGCAAAATCGGAACGTTGTTAAAATAATTTTGACTTCCGTCCATCACTAATTTACCGTAACCATTTAACTCAAAGAAGTGAAGAGCAACATCATGGTTGTTGGCTCTGCCATGATGATTGGCATCCAAATTGTAAAAGCTGGCAGAAGAAAAATTATTGGAACCATGAAGGTCAATTTGTCCTTCAATGTGAATTCTTAATGTTCCGAAAGGAATATATTCTCTCCAGTTAAAGTTTTTGCTGCTGACAGAGCTAGGTTCATTCGTAGAAGTTATATAAATATCTCGCCATATATAATTACCTTTACTGTAAGTATGAGCCTCGTTCGGATTGTTGTTGTGATTAATTCTAATCCAGAGATTGTCAAGATTGTTATTAAACAGCCACAAATCCGGCGTGAAAGTCAAAGTAGGCCGGTTATAAGAAGAACATTCCTTATATCCGTCATATTTGTAAAAGGAAGCTTCGCCGCGCCAGGAAGAATAATATGTTCCCAGCGGATTTTTCATCGACGCATCACTTAAGGTCAGGTCTTTGAAGACGACGGCGGTAGTACCTTTATACCACAAACCTTCGTTGATTTCTTTGTAACCGGCATTGGCCAGACGGCTCTTGCAGGTTGCGTTGCATTTGCGGTAGCTTTCCTGAACGCCATATCCCGGAACATTACATTTGGAACTGCTTTGTGTCTCATAAGCGCCGCAGGCTGCCTGCGTATAACCGCGGTTCTTACAGTATTTGTCCGGGTCTATTTTGCATGAGAAATACGTATTGCCGCTTCCACGAGGGCAGTAACTTGCAATTACCGAGTCTGCATCGCAGGGTTCGTCTTTGGAATATTTATAGCCTAAACTTTCGCAAACGTCTTTTTCCGTCTTGCAGGTCTTGTAATATTTTGTTCCTTTCAGGAAACAGTAATCCATCGGCGATTGCGGGCCGAACTCGTCACAAAGCAGGCTGTAACCGGCTTCACAGGAGCATGAAGCATAAGTGGTAACGCCGTTATATTCGCAGGCAGTGCCGTTTCCTTTCTGGTGAATTGAACTGTCACAGGTAATCCATGTGGAAGGGCAGAGACAGTCGGAATAATAAACACTGGTTGTGGCTTTGCCAGCCGAATAAGTTACTTCGGCACATTTGTCTTCATTATGAATTTTTGGGGAAGGGCAAGAAGTGGCGGTATAAGGATAAATGGAACGGTCACAGTAACATTTGAACTTTCCGCCGCAGGAGTTTCCGCTGATGGTGTTAGGATAGGAACATTCGGCCTTGGCATAACCGAAGTTCAAATCGCAGCACTGGTCATAATATGAATTGTCATAAGGACAATAACGCGACACCCGCTCATTGGCGCCGCATGCGCCGGTTTTGTTAAAGCCCAGAGTTTTACAGCGGTTAACGTTGTCATGGTCAAAGCTCTGCTCTATATTGTCAAAACCGAGCTTGTCATTTGTATCTACTATAAAATGAACCTTGGCCAGCTTTTTCAGTCTGTTCAAAGTGTAGGGCTCGTTTTGAAGCTGAATTTGTGCAGAACGATCTTGAGGTGAAACCTGAAGATTATTGGGAGGAACCGTATAAGTTGAAGAAAGTTGCGCTGCTGCCGGAACGGATAATCCTATCACCGCAAATAAAGCAAGCAGACTATGACTAATAATTCTCATAGCACACCTCATAGACATATTAAAACCAAAACCATTTTTAGAATAACATACTATTGGTGAAAATTCAATAAATAAAAATATATGGCAGAGGGAACAGTGACTGCAAATGAAACGGCTTTTCGTTAAAATTCATCGGGTTAAATAAAAAGTTTTATTCAGTGCACAAAAAATGCCCGGCGTTTGCCGCCGGACATTGTCATAAAGTAAAAATCCTTAAACGGAATTATTCGGAAAGAACTTTTTCCGTCTTGTTCATCTCGCCGTCCAGAGAAACAGGGCTGCCTTCGTCTGACGGAGAAGCCGGTTCTGTATCGGCAGGCTGCGGCTGAGCGTCTTCCTGCACTTCCTGTGAAGAAACGGAATTGCTTTCTTCTTCCCGGGGAGGCTGTTTTCCCTCGTCTTCGTAAACTTTTTTGTTAAACTCGTCAAAGAAGTGATGCTTAACCGTATCGCCGATTTTGATACCGTGTTTTTTGACATCTCCGGCATTCAGTTCAATAACGGCCAATGCCGGTTCCGGCGCGATAATCAGCTCTTCGGACATCGGCGTTGCATTTTCTTCAATAAAGAAAATTCTGCCGTTTGAGTTGACAAACAGCATATCCAATGGAATTTTGGTGTCTTTCATCCACATGGCTACCTGGTTTTCAACGTCGGCCAGGTTAAAAATCATACCGCTGTCGGCAGCCAGACTGTCACGGTTCATCAGGCCTTTTTCAAGTTCTTCAGGGGTTTGTGCCTCTTCGACATTGTAACGGACGTCGCCGTTTTCGGTGGAGATAGTCAGATTGCCGCTGTTTTCTTTCGGCGAGCAGCCGGCAACAACGATTAACGCCAGAAAAAGTTTAAGAAATTTGCTCATAGTCATCTCCTTTAGGATTGTATGTCGATTTTACGAGGCTGCCATTTGGAAACCACGACCGGTCCGTTCTGTGACAGCATAACTTTTTTTCTGTTATTTGAAAAGGCATTGTTTTTCTGGGCGGCTTTGCTGCTCTTGATAAAACTGTCCACAACTGCTTTGAGGTCAATAACGTTAATTGTTCCGGCAATGCAGTTTTCCTTGAAAGCCGAATTGCTTTTAATCAGCTTTTCCAGGCTGATCAGCGATGTTTTTCCGTATTTGTTCCAGATGCTTTCCAGAAAAGAGTCTATCTTGGCCGGAAACTTGACCGGCGGCATAAACGGACGCCCCATGGCAAACATGCGCTTCAGGTTGGGTTCGAAAAAACCGTCTTTGTTGCAGACAAACAGGCTGGGAACCAGAATCTGCATGTTGTAAGCCATGGCAAAATGGATTTGGGCCAGAAACAAGAGATGCTGCATTTTTTCGGTCTCCAGATAAATGCCGTCTTTTTCGGCCCGGTTAAAAAACCAGTAGGCAATATCAATTGCGGTGTCGGTTGCCGGAATTGTCATTTCCTGTCCTTTCAAAATATTCAGAGCTGATTATAAATCATTTATTTGATAAACACAAATATTTTAAATCTTACGCGCTGTTATTTTTTTCTGTTTGTATTTATTTTTATTCTTGTTTTAATAATGTTATTACGCTATCAATAAAGCAGCGATATGTCCGAATTCATGAAGATACGGCATTAATTTTGTGATGATTAGAGTAGGGTTCAGTCAATGTTTTTGCTCAAAGATGTTAAAGTTTCAGCCGCGTTGTGCGGAACTTTGTTTGTGTTGGCTGCTTGCAGCAGCGCTTCTTTCCCTGAAATCACCGAGGAGGATTCTTCGGCTATAAGCTCGGAAGAAAGCGGAAAAATCCTCAAGGAAGGAAAGAGCCTGGTCGGAGACGATAAAAATATTGCCTATGACGATGAAAACAGCGTTGACCCCGTCACGCCGGCCAAAACCAAGCCGGTAATCGTGGCCGATTCTGAAAATTTGGATGAAGAGGAAACGCTTGTGGATGAAGACGATGAGGATGTTGACTTCTTCGGCGTGCCTTTTGATGAAGACCCGAATGCCAAACCCGCTCCGAAAGCCTCAAAGACGGCAGCGGCCAAACCTGTTGAAAAGCCTGCTTCTCAAGCGGCCGCTCCGGTGCCTGCGCAGCCGGTTGTCCCCAGTGTGACTTATTTGGCTGATACGTTTTATTTTGACAACGGCAGCTCGGCTCTGCCTTCCGGTTCAAACGGAAAGATCCGTGCCATTGTCCGCGAGGCCAAGAAGAACAATGCTTTTGTCCGCGTGATGGGGTTTGCCTCCAGCCGCACCCGCAACACGGACATGGCCAGTCATAAAATGGCCAATTTCAAGGTTTCGTTAGCCCGTGCCGAAGCTGTGGCTGCCGCTTTGCGCCGCGCCGGTATGCCGGCAAACAAAATTTTGGTTGAGGCAATGTCTGACAACCGTCCCGCTTATCTGGAGGTTATGCCGGAAGGTGAACGCCTGAACCGCCGGACGGAAGTTTACATCAGTTACTAATATTTCGGTCAGGGAGCAAAGGTGAGTTTTAGTTTTGAAAATCTGAAGTCTCTGGGAGGTAATCTCTGGAAAACCGCTCCTGTTGATGAACGCAAGGCTGAACTCATCTCCCAAAGCTGCAATCTGCCGCTGCTGGTAGCGGAAATTTTGGCATCCCGCGGCATTGCCCCGCAGGATGTCTCTAATTTTATTGAACCCAAACTGCAAAATCTGCTGCCGGATCCTTCGGTCATGAAAGATATGTCCAAAGCGGCGGCTAAAATAGCTGAAGCCGTTATTTCCGGCCGCAAAATCGCCATAATCGGCGACTATGACGTGGACGGAGCAACTTCTTCGTCGGTTCTGCGCCTGTTTTTGGAAAGTGTCGGCTGCGAGCCGCTGGTGCATATACCCGAACGTGAAGAAGGTTACGGTCCGAGCACGGCCGCTTTTGATGAATTTGCCGCACAGGGGGCCGATTTTGTTATTACCGTTGACTGCGGCACAACCGCTTTTAATATTTTTGATTATGCCAAAGAAAAAGGCTTTGAGGTTATCGTGCTTGACCATCATGAAGCGGAAACCCGCCTGCCTGATGTCTATGCCGTGGTTAACCCCAAACGACTGGACGAGAGTGACGAATATCCTTATTTGAAATATATGGCCGCCGTAGGCGTCGTTTTTGTGGCGATTGTGGCGGTTAACCGCGAACTGCGCGAGCGCGGATTCTATCAGACGCATCCTGAGCCGAGTTTAATCCAATGGCTCGATTTGGTGGCGTTGGGAACCGTCTGCGACGTGGTGCCGCTGCTCGGGTTGAACCGTGCCTTTGTCCGCCAGGGGCTTAAAATTATGGCCCAGCGGCGCAATGTCGGCCTGCGGGCATTGATTGACAAGGCCGCAATTAACGAGGCACCCGGCGCATTCCATTTGGGATTTGTGCTCGGACCGCGCATTAATGCCTGTGGCCGGGTCGGCGAAGCGGCTTTGGGAAACCGCCTGCTTTGCATCAAAGATGATTTTCAAGCTTCGATACTGGCTGACAAGCTCAACGAATTCAATGCCCAGCGTAAAGAAATAGAAGGATATGTCCTGGAAAAAGCCATCGAAATGCTGGAGGGAACCCCGCAGGAGTATCCGATAGCCTTTGTTGCCGGAAACGATTGGCACCAGGGGGTTATCGGTATCGTGGCCGGAAAGCTGAAAGAACGCTACAATTTGCCGGCTTTCGTCATGTCTGTTGAGAGCGATGAAGTTAAAGGTTCGGCGCGCTCCGTTCCCGGTGTCGATTTGGGCGCCCTGATTATTGCCGCCAAAGAAAAAGGCGTCATTACCAAAGGCGGCGGCCACACAATGGCTGCCGGATTTTCGCTGGAAGAAGATAAAATTGAAGAATTTCGCCAATTTGTCGGTGAATATGTCCGTGCACAAATCGGCCATGAAGCCATAACGCCGGTGATTGAAGTTGACGGCGTGTTGGATTTGGCCGGTGCCGATCAGAGCCTGATGGATAAGCTTGAACTGTTGGAACCTTACGGAGCGGGCAACAGTGAGCCCAAACTGGTTTTGCAGCGGGTTCGGGTGAGCAAGGCGCGGATTGTCGGCAGCGGTCATGTCAGCTGCTTTTTAGGCTCGGCAAACGGCGGAAGTATGAAAGCCATGGCTTTCCGCGTGGCCGATACTGCCATTGGCCCGGCATTGCTGAACAGCAACGGAGCCGTTTTCAACGTTGTCGGCGTCCTGCGCCGGGATAACTGGCAGGGACGCAATTCTCTGCAGTTTATTATAGATGATGTGATGAGGGTCGAATGAAAAGAGAAGATATCACCAAAAGGGCAATAAATATCAGGCGCATCCGCCTGGAGCGGGAAAAAGCGATATTCATGAAGCTCGGCTCAAAAATCAAAGCTTATTTTTTTACCGGTATTCTGGTTACTGCGCCGGTCTCCATGACCTTTTATCTTGCCTATAAACTTATCTCTTGGATTGACGTCAGCGTTAACCGCCTGATTCCGCCGGAATTTCGCCCCGACAACTATTTGCCGTACAGCATTCCGGGGCTCGGTTTGGTTCTGCTTATTGTCGCCCTGATACTGATAGGAATGTTTGCCGCCGGTTTCCTGGGAAAATTCTTTTTGAGCCTCGGCGAATGGATTGTTTATAAAATGCCGCTGATATCCAGCGTCTATTCGCTGCTAAAACAGGTTTTCCAGACTTTCCTTTCCAACAAAAACAATGCTTTCAGCAAAGTTGTTCTGCTTGAATATCCCCGTAAGGGAATTTGGATTTTAGGTTTCGTCAGTTCGGAAACTCAGGGCGAAGTAAAAGACAAACTTGGACGGGAAATGCTGAATATCTTTATTCCCACCACGCCGAACCCGACTTCAGGCTTTTTGATTTTTGTGCCTAAAGAAGATACCGTCAGCCTGGATATGTCGGTGGAAGAGGGTATCAAGTTCGTTATATCGGGCGGTTTGGTCTCTCCGGAAATGGCCGGAAAGAAACGCCGGAAAATAAAATAAGCTTTTGAAAGAAAAATTTCGGTTACGTCCGGAGTTTCTTGCTAAAAATTAAAGCCCCGAACCTCGGGGCTTTGCTGTTATCTGTTGGGATCGGTATTGGTGGGGAAGGGCATATATTGTCCTACGCCGCCGAAATATTTGCGGAAGAAACCCGGATTGTGTCCCAGAGTTTCGGTTTTGTTGGTGCTGACTTTGATTTCTTTGCCGTCTTTCTTTGTCAGCCGCTCGATTTCGGAAACTTTGCCCTGATCGTTGAACTGAATGATCAGCACGTCGCGGTCAACTTCTTTCGGCGCAAAAAAAGCCACTCTTTTAATGTCCGAAGACATATAAATCCACTGATTGCGGTCTAAAGATACCACGCTGGAGGGACTGCCGAGTATATTCAGAATTTCCGATTTGCTTTGTCCGACCCTGATTTGGGCGATTCTTTCATTGGACGGCATATTTCCGTTGTGGGTAATGAAAAGGTCGCTGCTGCAGGCAGAAGAAAACGTCATCAGAAACGCGCTTAACAAAACGACTTTGTTTATTGACATCTTTTAATCCTTAACGTTATATCTTATCTAAATTATGTTGCTAATCTTATAGCATAAGGAAAATATTAATGCAAAAAAATTTTTCGTATCCGTTAATAGTTGAAGACATTGCCGCAGCCGAAAAAAAATATCGTTTGACGGCCGATGCCGCGGATTTAAAGGAACTGGCGGAAATTTTACAAATCCCGTCGGTAAAATCTTTCAGCGCCGAAATCTATACCAAAATGAACAAAAAAGAACATTTGCTCCGGGTATGGGGGCGGGTTAAGGCTGAACTGGAGCTGCAAAGCGTTGTCAGTCTGGAATATTTCTGCAAAAGCTACGAACCGGAGTTTGAATTGCTGTATGATACCAAAGCCACGCCGAAAAGCCGGAAAGAAGAGGAAATCAGCTTTGAGGACGATCTGCCGGATATTGTTATTGACGGGCAGATAGACCTCGGACAGATTGCAATTGAGCAGATAGCTTTGGCAATGGAAGACTACCCGCGCAAAGAAGGAGAGGTTTTCAGCTGGAAAAGTGAGTTTGATCCGCAGGATGACGAGCGTCGGAATCCTTTTAAAATTTTGGAAAAACTCAAAAAATAAAAATTATGCTTGCCAAAACGCAAATTTTTAGCTAAAAGGACACTAAAGCTTTCCGAATGTCATTTTAACGGTTGATTTTAAAATCGAACTGGTTTAATAATGACGTCTGGAAAATTGGTTTTAATCGTGAATAATAATTAGAGTATAAGAAAATGGCTACACCAAAAAAGAAAACATCAACCTCCCGCCGCAATATGCGCCGTTCGCACGATGCATTGGCTGCTAATTCTTACCAGGAATGCCCGAACTGCGGTGAGTTGAAAAGACCTCACAATGTATGCCCGTCCTGCGGTCAATACAACAAACGTGAAGTTGTTGCTCAAGAAACAGCTTCCAAGGAATAGTCTACTAACCTGGCTTGCTCTCTTATACCGCGTGCCGCTGATGTTTTAAGGCGGCAGACGGATGACGGAAGTAAGCCATTATATTATATGGAGCAGGTTCTTGTCTGATAATCTGGTCATATCAATAGACGCCATGGGGGGAGACAATTCCCCCAGAGTCGTCATTGAGGGGCTTGCTATTGCCGCTAAAAAAAATCCCGACGTCCGCTTTCTGCTGTTCGGTGATGAAGGCAAAGTGCTTCCTATCCTTAATGCTTATCCCAATCTCAAAAAGGTTTGCGAAATGCGCCACGCAACTGAAGTCGTGCGCAATGAGGACAAACCCTCTCAGGTTATCCGCAACCGCAACACCAGCATGTATATGGCAATTGATGCCGTCCGCAAAGGCGAGGCGAAAGCCGTTGTCTCGGCCGGCAATACCGGTGCTCTGATGGCTATCTCCAAACTGACGCTGAAAACCATTCAGCGCATTCATCGTCCGGCCATTGTCAGCATAATGCCCCATCAGTGCGGCAAATATGTTATGCTTGACCTCGGCGCCAATACCGAATGCGATGCCGTTAATCTGGCCGAATTTGCCCTTATGGGCAATATTGTCGCCAAGCATGCGCTGGGGATTGAAAAACCCCGCGTCGCTTTGCTGAATATCGGTGCGGAAGAGATGAAAGGCAAGGAAGAAATTCACCAAGCCGCAAAAGTTATCCGCAATTCCCAGCTTGATATCAATTTCATCGGCTATATCGAACCGCACGAAATTCCGAACGGCAAGGCCGACGTGATTATTTCCGACGGTTTCACCGGCAACATTGCCCTGAAATCGATTGAGGGAACTGCCCGTCTGGTTCTGCGCCTGCTGAAAAATTCGGTTAAAAAGTCTCTTTTGGCCAAGTTGGGGTTGCCGTTTATGCTCGGTGTCGCCCTGAGCCTGAAAAAAACGATGGATCCGCGCCTGTATAACGGGGCAATGTTTGTCGGCTTGAACGGGCTTTCGGTCAAAAGCCACGGCGGAACCGATGCGCTGGGCTATTCCGTAGCCGTTGACAATGCACTGAAACTGGTTCGCCAGAACTTTGTCAACACCATCCGCGATGAACTTGAAAATGTTGATTTAGACTTATTATCTCAGGAAATTCTTTATGACTCTTATTAGATCTGAACTTATCGGATTTGGCCACTATCTGCCGGCCAAAGTCCTGACCAATGATGATATGGCCAAAATGGTTGAGACGAATGACGAATGGATTAGCACCCGTACCGGCATTAAATCCCGCCATGTGGCTGCTGAAAATGAATTTACTTCAGATATTTCTTTAATTGCCGCGCGTAATGCTTTGAAATCAGCAAATATTAGTGCGGAAGATTTGGACTTGATTATTGTCGCGACCGTCACCACGGATGATACCACGCCGTCAACGGCCGCCAAAATTTCCGGTAAGCTCGGAACCAAACCCGGCTGCATTGCCACCGATATTTCTGCCGCCTGCTCGGGATTTGTTTATGCCATGACCATGGCCGATAATATGATTCGCCTGGGGCAGATTAAAACTGCAATGGTTATCGGGGCCGAAACCTTGTCTAAAATTACCGACTGGACCGATCGCAACACCTGTGTTCTGTTCGGTGACGGAGCCGGAGCCGTGATTCTGCGTGCCGGTGAAGGCGAAGGAACTGCGGCTGACCGCGGTGTTCTGGCAACCAAGCTGTATGCTGACGGCAGCCATTATGAGCATTTGAAAACAACCGGCGGTGTCAGCACCACCCAAAAAGCCGGATTTATCACTATGGACGGCAAGGAAGTCTTCAAGTTTGCTGTTAACGCATTGACGCAAGCTGCTGAAAATGTTATGGAAACAGCCGGTGTAACTTCGCAGGATATTGACTGGCTGCTGCCGCATCAGGCCAATGCCCGCATCATTGAAAATGTTGGCAAAAAGCTGAATCTGCCTGATGAAAAAGTTATCGTGACCATTGACCACACGGCAAATACCTCCGCGGCAACTATCCCGGTTGCCTTGTCGGAAGAATATGCTGCCGGCCGCATCAAAAAAGGCGATTTGGTTGTCCTCACCGCAATGGGGGCAGGTTTCACCTGGGGCGGCGCATTGGTTCGCATCTGACATTTATCTGTTCAATACTCAAATTAGACACTTGTCTTTCGGTGAATTATGATATAATTCATCCTCATAAATATAAAAATGTAATAATGAAACTAAGGAAGCTATAGAAATGAAAACAATCACTCGAGCTGACGTTGCTGAGGCTATTTATGAAGAAATCGGCTTGTCTCGCAAAGATTCCAATGATATTTTGGATATGATTCTTGATGAAATGACCAACGAACTGGTTAAAGGTAATGATGTGAAACTGTCTTCTTTCGGAACTTTCGCCCTGCGTAACAAAAAAGCCCGTGCCGGCCGCAATCCGAAGACCGGCGTCGAGGCTGTCATTTCACCGCGCCGGGTTATTTCCTTCAAGCCTTCCCAGACGATGAGAAAAATAATTAACGCATAAAATTCAAAGGAATAGAAATGGTTGTTAACAAATCTAAAGCGGCGTTCCGCACCATCGCCGAAGTTGCTGAAGAGTTAGGCGTAGCAACCCATGTCTTGCGTTTTTGGGAAACCAAATTTCTTCAGATAAAACCGATGAAACGCAGCGGCGGACGCCGTTATTATCGTCCCGACGACGTTGAATTGGTCAGGCGTATCCGTGATTTTCTTTATGAAAAACGCTATACGATTGAAGGGGTACAGAAACTTTTTAAGGAAAAGGGTGTCAAAGCCATCCTCGGAGAAGAAATTCAGAAAGACTTTTTTGAAGAAACGGCAGATTCGGTTGAACTTAACGAAGAAAGCCGTAAGCTTATTTCTTACGTCCGGGGTGAGTTGAAAAGTATGTCTGAGGAGTTGGAGCGGACACTTTCCAAAGTCGGCTGACTTTTATACGGTTAAAAAAAGAGCCCGGCATAAAGCGGGGCTCTTTTTTTCAGATAAAATCTCAGATTTCAAACATCGGTTTCAGTTTGGCCAGAAACAACAGAACTTCCGGCAGGTTTTCTTGGTCTTCCACCACAATCAGCCGGCGTGTTTCATCTTTGCGGGCTGTTTTCAAAGCTTCGGCAGACCAGCAGCGTTTGAGCAGGTCCTGCGGAAGCAGGTGTTTGTGCATATTAACGGCACATAGTGAGGAATTGACGGCGGAAATTACCGGAACAATCAGCTTGAGTTCGGCTTCCGACGGAATGCGGTAACCGTTCATCTTTGCCCAAACCCGGACTTCTTCTGCCGTCAGGTCTTTTTTCCAGCCGTTCATCGCATCAATGTTGATGTATTTGTTGGGCGTGAAATAAATTCCCCATTCTTCGCCCCAGCGTGGTTCAGTTTGAAATTCTTTGTTCTTCAACTGATAATCACCGGGCCGCGGATAATTTCTCATCCCTTTTTGAAAAAGTTCAAACTCATGAGGATTAACCCCGGCAAGATCCATTAAACCTTTGAATAACTCAGCGTAGTCGCTGTTTGTTTTTAACTGTTTCATCTTTTTGAAATTTTAAGGGTAAATAAATATAGAATAATCGCTTTATAAGCGCAGTTATAAACCTCTTTAGTTGAGAGTCAACAAAAATTTTATCTAATTATTTCAGAATCTTATTTCAGATAAGGAGCCCAGATTCTGATTTTGTCATCCAGCGAATAAGAGGCATTGGCCGGACTGGTTGAAGGCAGAATATAATACTCTGTCCGCAGCAGGAGAGGGGCATGATATTTTTTGAAAAATTTGAAGGCCGGCTGCCCGTTGAACAGCAGCCGCCTGACCGCCGGATGTTCCGCCAGCAGGGTGTTGAAATCGTTCGGCTGTTCGTCGGTAATGGCGCTGTCAAGGCTTCCTTCCCGCAGGCAAAGCTGCAGGCTGTCCCACAGACCCAGCCGGTTGGCCAGCAGACAGGCTTTCTTTTCCTGAAAGTCGGCAAATTCCGCCCCTTGATGATATAATGCGGCAATAATCTTCCAAAATGCATTGCGGGGATGCGCATAATATTGCTGCGCTTCCAGCGATTTAACGCTCGGCATGGTCCCGACAATCAAAATCTCGGTTTCGGAATTAATAATCGGCGGAAAACTTCTGATCATTTTATCTCTTTCAGTGATAACGGCTCAAATAATTTTATAAACGATAACAACAAAATAAACCAGCCCCGGCAGTGTTTGTCCTCCGAAAAATGCATTCTTGCCGCTGTCGTTTTGCCGCAAGCGGGAAGAAAATGCAGGTTATTCCACCTTTGCAGCGATTTAAACCGTGAATATTGCTTTTTTGCCGAAGCTTGATTAAAATACAGAAAAACAATTCACTGCAAGACGGATTTTAATGAGAGGAAAGCAAAGATGCCATTCAGCATTTCAGCGTTTATCCGAGTAAACCGGGTTTATTTCATTTGGGCGGCTTTTATGGCGCTGCTCTATCTTTTTCGGGATATGTTCGGGCTGGTTTTCATCACTTTTATCATGTGTTTTATCGCTTCCAGCATAACTCACAATCTTCGCCGCAAATATCATTGGAGCCGCCGCAGCATCGTTATCGGCATTTATATTTTGTTTTTGGTCGGCGTGGCCGCGTTTCTGACCCTTATCCCGACGCGGATTCTCTCTGAAACCATTAATTTCACCGAACAGCTTCCCAACAGTATGAATACTTTAAAATCATGGGTTAATACGCATACGGAAAACAATGAGATGATTGCGCCGCTGATTGCCCAGATTAAAAACGTTCTGCTGCCGGAAACCGCCGTTGTCAGCGCGTGGAATATTGTCCGCGGCGTTTTGGAAAAAGGCCTCCATTACTTCGGCTGGTTCTTTTTGGCTATGCTGTTCAGCTTTTTGATTATGTTTGACCTGCCGCATCTTTCCAAAGGCGTGCGCCACCTGCGTTTTACCCGGTTGTCCGAAGCCTATCACGAAACGGCCGACAGTATTATTCTTTTTGCCAAAGTCGTCGGAGAAAACTTCCGTGCCCAGCTTATTATCTCGGCGATAAACACCGTTCTGACGGCAATTTGTCTGCATATACTTGGAATTAACGCCGTTGCATTGCTCTGCACGCTGGTGTTTATCTGCGGGCTGATACCGGTTCTGGGCATGCTCATTTCCTCCGTTCCCATTGTTTTGATGGCAATTAACGGCGGCGGTATGGAATTGGGGCTGTGGGCTATTGTTATGATTATCGCCATCCATATGATTGAAACTTATATTCTCAATCCGCGGATTGTTTCTTCGGTTATGCATATCAATCCGGTTATGACTCTTATTATTCTCTATATCGCGCACAGCGTTATCGGAATGTGGGGTATGTTGCTCGGGGTTCCCATTGCCGTTTATGTTTACCGCAAAATAAGCAAACCGGTGCGAAACTGACGGCGTACATAAAGTAAAATCCCTTTCTGTTTAACAGAAAGGGATTTGTTTTTAGCAGATTTAGGATTATTCGGTCTTGGCGGCCGTTTTTAATCCTAATTTTTCCAAAAGGGCTTTGCCTTCGTCTGTTGCGGCGAGGGAAGCGAGCATTCCGGCAAGATTAAAACCGCCTTTGGGCGAAAGAGCTCCGGCTGCACTGCTTATGCCGCCGGTAACATCTCCGGCTCCGGCAATAATCTTAATGTCGGCGCCCTTGATATTGTCAGCCTGTGCCAAACCGACTTTCTCGTTGGCTTCAATCTGGCGAACCTGAATCAGATAATGCTGATATCCGTCATTGTTTCCGATTTCGCTGGCCAGCTTAAGCTGCGCTTCAACCGATGCAAGCTGCATTTGCTTTTCGGCATTGGCTTTGGCGTCACCTTCAAGTTTGATTCCTTCCGCCGATTTGCTGGCGGTAATCAAAGAACCTTCGGCTTTTTTGGTCGTCAGGATAAGTTCGGCATCGGCATCCCGTTCGGCTTTGGCCTTTGCTGCTTCCGCATTAATTTCGGTTTCCCGCTTTTTGGCCTCGGCATTGATAACGGTTTTTTCCTTGTCAATTTCAGCCTGTTTGACGGTTTCAACTTTCTTGACTTCCATTTCTTTTTCTTTGGTCAGCTTTGCCTGTTCTTTAACGGCCTGGGTTGCCTTTTCATCGGCAATGCCGACTTCCTGGGCAACTTGGGCTTTTCTCAGGCCGACTTGCTGGTTGGCTTCCTGTTCTTTCAAGTCAATCTGGCGTTGAGCCTCAATTTCGGCTTCTTTGGCTTCCTGATTGTTCTTGGCCACGGCAACGCGCGATTCCTTTTCAATTTCGGATTTCTTTTTCTTCATGATATTGGAAATCACCTGCTCGCCTTTGGCATCGCGGACGTCCATCAATTCAATGTTCTTGACGGTCTCAACCCCCCAAGACTTCAGTTCTTCCTTAACCTCATCGGTAAACTGCTGACCGTATTTGGAGCGTTCACCCATAATTTCGTTCAGAAAGTCTTTTGCCAAAATGGAACGAACCGCACCCTGGACAATACTGAGAAGCTGTCTTTTCAACTCATCTGTCCGGCTGATGCGCGAGGCGGCAACCTCATAATCCGAAATACGGAAAAAAGATTGAATATCAACGACAAACGGAACCCTTTCTTTGTCAAAAGCTTCGTAGTCGTTAATGTCAATACCGAAGATTGACAGCGGCATTTGGGTTACCGTAACCCCCAGGAACGGAATAGACATCGGAAATTCATAATAGCAGTTTCCGCAAAACTGTTTTTCCTGCACGGCATTGCCGCGTTCGGGGGTTCCGTAAACCATCGTGTTTTTTCCCCGGCGCACGATATGAACCTCATTGGTCGGAACTACGCGGCGGAGAGAGAAAATCCACTTAACAAAGAAAATCACGATTAGGACGACAACCACGCCCACACCTGCTGCAACATAAGTCATTACATTCATAATTTTTTGAATTTTAAGTTATTAAATAAAGTTAATTAAAGAAAAATCACGAAAAAATGACCTGCTTTTAATAATGCATGGCCATAATAATATATATTATGGCGCATTAATTATCATATATTTTTTAATAACGCAAGATATTTTGTCAAAAAAAGATATATATTTCAAAAAAACAATCTGAAAATAAAAGAAAACAAAACATAAAATGATATATATTTTGTCTATATAGGGAGAGTCCGCTGTTGTCAGCGTCCGGTCAAGCTCATCATTTTATGAAACAGGCGGAGTCTGGAAGGTTCGCCGGCGGAGAGCTTGGCGGCAACTTGCAGAGCCTCGGCGGAATCAAGCCGGAGGTGGTGCAGGGTCTTTTGTAAAACGGCGCCTTTGTCTTCATAATGCACGCCAGACAAAATAACCTGTCCGTTGCCGTATGTTTGGCGGATAATGGCCGGAAGCTTTTTCTCCGTATCATAAACTGCCAAAATGTCGGGTTCGGTATTGGCCGCCAAATCAAAGTACGGACCGCCGTGATAATAAACCGTATGTTGTTCCTGATCCTGCCAGATCAGGTTGACGGCAGCGGTCGAGGCGGCATCTTTGGCATAGGGGCGGATGCCGAACTCTTTATATAGGGTTCCGACAGCCCGGCCTTCAACCAAATTCAGCCCGCAGAAACTGATAATACGCAGTTCGGGAATATCTTCCTCAAAGACGGTTTCCCGGCAGGCATAATAGGCGCCGGCGCAAATGCCGTAATAAATGCCGCCGTCACGGACATATTCCCTGATTTTTTCATTGCCGAGAACCTCAAGTTTCCGCCGAAAAGGCGTTCCGGCACCGCCCGGCATAAAAAAGGCGAGAACCGATTCATTCAGACTGCCTTCTTTGATAATCCCGGCCGCATCGGTAAAATCAACGGTGCCGCCGCACGGTTCAAAATATTCTTTCAGGCCGTATTCCAACGCATTAAGGTCGGAACATCCGTAATCACGGTAAATTAGAATTTTGTCACGCATTCGTTTCTCTGTCAGTTTAAGGGAGTTAATGGCCGATCCTGCTGGCGGAAAAGGACAATTGGCCGATATGGGAGAATATTTTGCCACCAATCTAAAAAAGTCAGGATATTCAGACTGAAAATAGTATTTAGCCTGAAATCCTGACTTCCGTTTTGGTCGGGATGACTGGATTCGAACCAGCGACCACTTGCACCCCATGCAAATGCGCTACCAGGCTGCGCTACATCCCGATGACTGCTGTCAACCACTATTCTATAAGTCCTTCTGATGACAAATGCAAGTGTTTTTTTATCTTTTGGCATAATTTTGCCGTCCGTTCCGAAAAGTTGGGAAAGAGAAAAGGCTGTTCCGCTTTAGCTTGAAATTTTATTCCTGTTTTTCAAAAATTTTTGCAGATACTTTTCCAGAATCAGAGCATGCGTATGCTCCTGATCCTTTGCCGCGTAGAGCAGGGTAATCTTATCATGCCCCGCCGTCTCTTTCTCAAATTCTTTCACACCGGCGGCATTGTTTTGCAGCTCCTGCCAATATAGGGCTTTAAACGCTTCCCATCTTTCCTCCCTGTGTCCGAACCATTTGCGTAGGTCGCCTGACGGAGCCAGTTCTTTGGCCCACAGATTGATACAGGCGTTTTCTTTGCTCATGCCGCGCGGCCACAAACGGTCCACCAATACGCGATAACCGTCGCTTTGCAGCGGCTGTTCGTAAATTCTTTTGGTTGTTATCTCCATTTTTTCCTCCCGGGATTCATATAATTAACAGGCCGGCTGCTTCAAGTTTGAAGCCCCGCCTTTTATTTGCCGTTTGAAGAATTATATTATTGGGAAAAGTCAAACAGGGATTTAAAAATGATGATAACGAAAAGACAGGCACGTAAAGACTGGCGGGCGATTGCCGCCGCTTTTTGGAACTTTTGGACCAGCAAAACCGGGGCGTTTATTCTGGCGGTTTCGGGAATTGCTTTCGGCTACTATATTTTTTACATCAGCCGCCCGATTCTCAAATATGAAACGGAGAAGGTCACTTTCATTTCTTCTCAGAATAACAATGAATATGCCGTTTCCGTCAAGGGAAAAGACTATAAAGACTTATATCTGACCCGGGTCTATCTGCATAATAAGGGCGCTATGGCGCTTTCCGGCAGCGATGTTTCCAAAATCGGGCATGATCCCATTCGCATTACGGTTCCCGAGGGAGCAAAACTGGTGCATTATACGTTGGATAATACGGCCACCACGGATGCCATAACCGCGCATCTTGAAAAAGTGGACAATGATCTGGTTATCAAATTTGACTATCTGAATCCAGATTATCAGATTGCCGCATCTCTGCTACATGAAAACCCTGATGCCGAGTTCACCGTGTCCGGCAGTGCGCTGAATGTCAACGAAATTACGCGGGAATGGAGCGATGAAGCAATAAAGTCATATATTCTGTGGTCTCTGGGAATACTTTATTCTCTGTTGCTTCTGCTCTATATTTATAATCATTGGAAACGTAAGCACATGTAATAAATCCTTTGACTTTTTGAGCAATTGGCTTATTTTAACTCCCATTGTTTAACATAGATGATGAGGAAAATAAGCATGTTGCACCCATGGCACGGCGTCAGCTGCGGGGAAAACTTCCCCGAAGTGGTAACCGCGATGATTGAAGTTCCCCGCGGCTCTAATATTAAATATGAACTGGATAAACTGAGCGGCCTGCTCAAAGTTGACCGCATTCTTTACAGCGCGGTGCATTATCCGGCCAACTACGGGTTTATTCCGCAGACTTACTGCGATGATAACGACCCTCTGGATATTCTGGTTTTGGGACAGGAACCGGTTTTGCCTTTGGCGATCATGCGGGCCAAGCCGATCGGCGTTATGAAAATGGTTGATCAGGGCGAAATGGACGACAAAATCATCGCCGTCCACCTTGATGACCCCGAATACAGCCACTATAACTCAATTGACGAGCTGCCGCCGCATACGCTGAAAACCTTGCAGCGTTTTTTTGAAGACTATAAGGTTCTGGAAAACAAAGAAGTGGTCATTGAGACTTTTCTCGGTCCCGATGAGGCGAAAAAAATTCTGAACAATGCCGTCAAACTGTATAAAGACTGCAAATGTTCGCTTCCCGGTTACGGAGGAGAATAGCTAAAAGCTGTTGCATTAAGCAAATTGTGAGGGTATATATAAGAAAGATTATTTAGCAAGTGAAGGAAATTTCCATGCCCGCAATCTCTCTTATTATACCCTTGTACAATGCCGAAAAATACTTGCGCCCATGCTTGGATTCGGCCAAAAACCAAACTTTTGAAGATATCGAAATCATTTGCATTAATGACGGTTCAACCGACAATACGGCCGATATCGTCAATGAATATGTTGCCGAAGATTCGCGTTTCCGGCTGATTGAACAGGAAAATGCCGGCTGCTCGATGGCCCGCAACCACGGTCTGAAAAGCGCAATGTCACCTTATGTTGCTTTGCTGGATCAGGATGACGTACTGCATCCGCAGGCAATGGAAGTTCTTCATCACCTGATTACCAAATACAATGCCGATGTGGCAGAGTTCGTTAACGAAACCGTTCCCGATGATTTTGTCATGAGCAATCCGCCGCATTATGACATTGATAAAATCCCCGCTGAATTTTCGCAGGACGCGTTCCATTTCTGGTTTCGCAATCCCCGCGGCGGTTCGGTGCTGGTTTGGAACCGGCTTTATAAGAAAGATGCCATCGCCGGTATTGAATTTCCGCAGGATATCCAGCCCGCGGAAGATACGATATTCACCCTGAAGGTAATGTTCCACGTTTTGAGTATTGTTCATACCGATACCAAACTGCTTTATTACCGCGACAGTTCAACCTCAGTGATGAATCAGGGAAAAACCGACAAATATGTCCGGGTACATGCCGCTGCCGGACAGGTACTTTACGACTATTTTCTCAAATCGGACCGGGTTAAAAACAAACAGGATTATAAGTTGTTGGAGCGTTATGTCAGCCGCTTTATTTTCAAATCGGTTGTTTCCCAGCCCCTGCGCCGCATGAATGACAAGGAAACCCGTTTGCAGTCGTTGGAAAAAGCGCGTGAACTGGTTCTGCCGCTGTATCGTCAGGGGGCCCTGAAGCCGGAATTGCTGGGCTGGCGCAAGGCTTTGGCCTGCCGTTTGTTTTTCAACGGACACTTTACTCTGGCGAGGTTGTTTGTATGACTAAAATTGACGTGGCTATCAATTCCTATAAAAAACCGGAATCTTTAATCTATACATTGATGACGCTGAAGAAAGTCGCGGCAGATTTGATTGATACCGTTTATATCAACGACGACAGCTCCGATAACGGCGCTTACGAACTCTACACCCATCCCGCGGTGGCGGAATATTTCAAGCCCTGGAAATTGGATGTTCGGGTTAATACGCATAATGTGGGAATTAAGGAAGTTTATGTCCGGGGATATCGTCCGGCTTATATGCGGACACTGAAATTTATGCTCAGCAACTGGAAACGCTTTTATTCATCCGCATATTCCCATAACCGCGAAGATATCCGCTATCAGTATGCCTTGGACCATACGGATAAAGATTATCTGATGCTGATGCACGATGATGTTATGTATCTGCAAGATGTTGTCAGCCTTTATCTGCAAACGCTCCGAAGTGACGACAAAATAGCCTTGGTCGGAGAACTGGGACAGTGCTGGCGCTGCCGCTTTGCAGACATCTGCAATCCGCAGAAGATAATGCAGGGCGAACGTCCGTCGCCATACTGGCCGCTGACCCCGTCGCCCAAAACCAAAGATATCCGAAACTTTAATCCCAAACAGGCTTTCAGCCGCGAATGCCGGATTAATGAATGGGTGTCGATGGTCAATGTCAAAAATGCCCGGGAAATAACCGAAAAAAGCCGCAGTTTCTTCGGCAATATGTATAAGCATGCCGACACCGGCGCCTATTGGTTTGGCATGCTGGTTGATTTGGGGTATAAGTTTTCTGATCCCTTTATTGCAACGAACAGTCAGGTTAAAGATTATTATGATCATGCCTGGCAGGGACATTCCGGCCATTCGGTCTGGGTTAATCAGGGTGACGGAAAATCTAAATACAATGCCGCGGAAATTATCGACCGCATTCGCCGGGAATTCGGTTTTGAAATGCCTGAAATTGTAGGAAAATAAAGCAATGTTAAATCACAAACAAAAAAATGAGATTGACGGCCTGCCGCAGTTCTATAAAAATTCGGCCATCCATTTTTCCGGAAAAAACAACCGCATAAAAATTGGTCCGAAAGTCTTTGTTAAAGACAGTAAAATTAAGCTCTATGGCGATTCGTCGTTAGAGCTGGAAGAGGGATGTTATTTGCAGGGATGTACGTTTATTATCCGTAACGCCCATGTCAAATTCGGCCGTTGCTGCGAGCTGATGAATGTGAAAGTTTCGGCTTTCGACGGCTCTTATCTTGAAATCGGCGGAAATTCGGCCGTAACCGGAGAGTGGGAACTGAAAGACGCGGCAACCGTAACCGCCAAAAAACTGTGGTGCACCTGGCCGCCGCTGGTAGCAGCCAAGGGTGGCAAAATTACCATGGGAGACTGCGGCCTGGCTGATACCACGATTTATAATACCGACTATCATCCGATTTATGACTTTGACGGCAATATCATCAATCAAGACCGCGATGTGATCATCGAAGATAATGTCTGGGTTGGCCGCCGAACGGTTATCCTGAAAGGAGTAACGCTCGGTAACGGTTGTATCTTGGGCTTTGGCAGTGTTGTCAGCCGCAGCATTCCGCCGCATTGTATTGCCGCCGGCATGCCGGCCAAGGTCGTGAAAGAAAATGTTGTCTGGGCGGCGCATGACGATTCAGACTATAAGAAGTATTTTCCCCTGACGTCTGAAACTGCAGCAGACTTTTTCACGATGACCAAACCGAAAGACAATTATGAAAACCGCAAAATCAAAACTTCTTGCCGTTTATTAACTCGGTTAAAACTCCGCTTGGCCCTGTGGCAAAGCAAATCATAAGTTTTAACGGCATTTGTATCAAAAGTATGAAGACGGTCTCTAAGAAGCAAAAAATTTGCCGATAACGATGGTTTCTTTACGCTTGAGCCAGTCATAAGCTTTGCCGAGGTGGCCGATATCCAGAGCCTGATAGCCGGCTTTGGCCAAATCATAAGCCAAAACGGTGGCGGTGGGGCCGAGAACCACAATCATCAGGCGGTCTTTCGGCTGGGCTTTTGCTTCTGCAAGTAAGCGGTCATAATCCCGGAAAGCGTGCGCTTTAGGGCCGTAGATATAATTGACTGATTTGGCATTATCATAAATATCATGCTGAAAAATTTCGGTTCCCTCGCCGCGGATGATTGTAATGTCCCGCCCGTCCCAGATTTTGCGGATTTCATTGTAATAGGCTTCAATTTCAGCTTCGTCTTTTGGTGCATTTTCATTATCCGGTTCAATGGCATGTGCGGTAAAACAGGCATCGGCATAAGTCTGTTCAAAATTGAGATATTTATAAATCTGAGTGCGGTTTTTAGCCATAAATGTCCGCCAATAGGCGCGGGATTGTGCGTCAACGTCTGCCAGTGAGCCGAAACGGTCGGGAATGCCGACCAGAATGGACGGATCGTCAGATTGTAAAACTTCGGTCAGACGGGCGGCAATTTCCGGCGTATATTCCTGAAAGCCGATAGCCCGCCCGAACATCAGGTTAAACTCACCGTCTCCGTAACGAACCACACTGCATTTATCGCGAATGATTTTTGCAACACTTTCTTTCTGTCCGAGAACTTTAGGCAGACGCAAAGATTTGGCCTCGTCACAGATTTCATATTTGAGATTATCCAGCATATATTCGTAATCTGCATATTTTTTAATGGCTTTGTGGTGTGCTTTAAGGTCAAATTTCAGCAGACGGATAAGATTCTTGGCAAAAAGAGTGGCTCCCATGCGATAATTCCTGTTTAGAGTTGACTATTGCCGGAAGTTTATTACAATCAACCCTGTATTGCAACAGTTTTATCCAAAGGGTTAAATATGAAAATCTTGGTGCACCTCCATTTGTATTACGCGGATATGCTGTCGGAAATGATAAACCGCCTCCGCAGCCTGGAGGGCAGGGACTATGATTTATATGTAACCTTGGGAAAAGATGATCCCTTGGTCAAAAAAGATATCCTCAGTTTCAAAAACGATGCGCGGATTTTGGTTGTTGACAATAGGGGATATGATTTGGCACCGTTTTTAGCCGTGCTGCATGAGGTCGATTTGGATAAATACGATTATCTGATAAAACTGCATACCAAAAGAGATTTGCCGGCACCGGCCGAGTTGCCCCGCTGCTGTTTCCGCGGTTCACAATGGCGTGAATGCCTGACCGGATTTATGAAAGACAGAACCGCCCTCGATAAGGCTTTGAAACTCTTTATCCAAAAGCCTGAAATCGGAATGCTCAGCCACTATAAGCTGTTAATCTCTGCCGCCAAAGAAGATAGGGAAGCTAACCGCCGTGCCGAAGAAATTATGCAAAAGCTCGGCCTGAAAGTCAGAGACCGTCATTTTATTGCCGGAACCATGTTTATTTGCCGGGCAGGGATAATGAAACCGTTATTGCGGCTACCTTATACGGCCGCGGATTTTGACGTTCCTGCCGCCGATCATGCCGGCGGAACTCTGGCTCATGCTTTGGAACGGGTTCTGAGCTGGCTGGTGGCAGCTCAAGGTTTTGCAATTTCCAGCTATACGCCGCTGACATTGTCGGCACTTATACAAATCGCCGCCTATAAATGTAAACGTTTCCTGTATCGCAAACACACCAACAGCAAAGGGATTACCCGAATTAAAATTTGTAAAATCCCGGTTTATAAAAACAGCCGGAAGAAATTATAATTTATTGCTGATAATCAGCAGGATGACGGCGGCCAGACAACCGGCAAACATATCGTCAAGCATAACGCCCCAGGCATTTTTCAGTTTGCTGTCAGCCCACTTGACCGGTCCCATTTTCACAATATCAAACAAACGGAACAGCGCAAAACCGATAAGATAAACGTACCATAAGTTCCAATTGCCGATAAGATAATTTCCCACCAGAGCAAAAGTTAAAGACTGCCCGGCGACTTCGTCGATAACCACCATTGACGGATCTTTATTGACCTGATTTTTAATCAACTGATGTGTTGCCCAGACGCCGATGAAAAAAGCTGCAAAAGCCAGCAGCAAAATACCGGCCGTTCCATAGAAATAAGCCGCAGCGGCAACCAACGGCAGTGTTCCTAAAGAACCGACGGTGCCCGGAGCTTTCGGTGACAGTCCCAGCCCGAAATAAGTGGCAATAATCTTGGCAACTTTTTCCATTTTTTTATTCCTTTGTTTAATTGCTCTCAATGAGCCTATCATATAAAACATCTTCCTTTTTGCAACCGAAAAGCCTAATTTGTTGACAAATTACAAATAAAGACGTATAAATAGACAAAATTTCTTATTGTGTAACTTAAAACATACAATTATGTGTAAATTAAAAAATCAGTCAGAAGAAGTATTTGTGCTGGCCTTCGGTTATGCCCGCTACGCTTTTCAGCGTTACCGTAATGATGTTTACCGCCTTTTGCCCAGAGCGGAAGCCAAAAAATACATCGGACACGGAGCCCCTTCGCAGAAATTGTTCTTTACCGATAATCGGGAAGCTCATCGGATTTTTCGGGAAGCAGAATACTTAAAAGTTTCAGACGACGGAGAGTTGATTTTGGTACAGAAAGGATCCGTCTGCCGCGGATATCTTTTTAAGCCGGCCGTCAACAAGTATGAACAAGCCTTTGAGGAAACAACGTCTTATTGCGAATTTTATTGCGGCGGCGGAGTTATTGTCCTTGGTTTTGAAACATACAAGACCGTGCTTTACCGCGGCAAAGAGAACAAGCTTTACGAGTTAAGTGATCGTTTTCTGACCGTTGAAATCAGCAGTGAAGATAAAGTTTTCGTTACGAATGCGGCTAACAAATCTTCGGTTTATTTTTATGACCGGGGAATGAAACAGGTCGTTATTCTGGGCTGAAAAAAAGCAACTGAAAAAGGAACTCAAACGAGTTCCTTTTTTTATTTTAAATTTCCCGGATGTGAATGCTTTTTATTTTGATTTAACATAGCATAAAAGCTGTTATATTTTATGTCCAATGTTCGGGGAACTGAAATCCATGTCCAGAAATGCTTTTGCATTTTAAAAGATTTCAGAGTTGTCATATCCGGCAACCGTTCAATTCCCCGAACATATTGTTCTGAGCAACAACTGAGAGGAAGGCTTATGAAAACTTATTACATAGTCAGCGGCGGTTTTGATCCGATACATGAGGGACATATAGAGATGATAAAGGCGGGAGCTGCAGCGAGCGACGGAGTTATTTTGCTGTTAAATTCGGACGCGTGGCTTTGCCGCAAGAAAGGCAAGAACTTTATGAATTATAACACGCGCCGGGTAATCTGCGAAAACCTGAAAGGGGTAATAGACGTTCTGGCGTTTAATGATGATGACAATTCGGCCAGCGACGGCATTCGGCGCGCCCGGGAGAAATATGCGGACTGTAATTTGGTTTTTGCCAACGGCGGCGACCGCACCAAAGATAACATTCCTGAATCTGCAATATGCAAGGAATTGAACGTAAGCCTGGCCTTTGGCGTCGGCGGTGAAAACAAAGCCAATTCCTCCTCCTGGATTTTGGATAACTGGAAAAAACAAGCAATATAGTAAGCGAGGAGAAGAGATGAAGAAAGCGCTGATCACGGGGATAACGGGACAGGATGGCTCCTATTTGGCGGAGTTACTGTTGGATAAGGGCTATGAGGTACACGGCATAAAGCGCCGTTCGTCGTTGTTCAACACGGGCCGGATAGACCATCTGGCAGGAAAGGTAAAGCTGCATGACGGGGATTTGACGGACAGTTCGAATTTGATCCGTCTGATGAAAGAGATAGAGCCGGACGAGGTTTATAACTTGGCGGCACAGTCGCATGTAAAAGTCTCATGGGATTGCCCGGAATACACGGCGGACACGGATGCGTTGGGCACGTTGCGTCTGTTGGAGGCGATAAGGGTTTGCGGACTGGAGCGGAAGACGAAGTTTTATCAGGCATCGACTTCGGAGCTTTACGGCTTGATACAAGAACCGATACAAAAGGAAACGACGCCGTTTTATCCGCGTTCGCCCTATGCGGTAGCAAAACTTTATTCCTATTGGATCTGCGTGAATTATCGTGAAAGTTTCGGTATTTTTGCGGCGAACGGGATATTGTTCAATCACGAGAGCCCGCGCCGCGGCGAGACGTTTGTCACGCGAAAGATCACCATGGCGGCGTCGCGGATAGCGCTGGGGATGCAGGAGAAGCTTTATTTGGGCAATCTGAGCGCCAAACGGGACTGGGGTCATGCGAAAGACTATGTTGAGGGGATGTGGCGGATATTGCAGCAGGAAAAGCCGGCGGATTACGTATTGGCGACCGGCACGACGACGTCCATCCGAGACTTTGTGAGTATGACCTTCAAAGAGCTTGGCATAGAGATAACATGGCAAGGCGAAGGAGTTAACGAAAAAGGTATAGATAAGAAGACGGGGAAAGTTCTGGTAGACGTAGATCCGAAGTTTTTCCGTCCGGCGGAAGTAGAATTGTTGCTGGGAGACAGCACGAAAGCGAGAACACAGCTGGGCTGGAAACCGACATATGATTTGTCGGCATTGGTAAAAGAGATGGTTGCCGAAGATTTGAAACTCGCCCAAAAGGAAAAGCTCCTCAATGACAACGGTTACGAAACCCTAACTCCCAGAGAGGCTTAAATCATGGACGATATGATAGAATTCATCAAGCCGGATTTCAGTTTTGCTGATGAACGCGGCGCATTGACGCAGCTCTGCCGGGAAGGTTGGAAACAGATAAACGTCACCAGCTCAAAGGCGGGAGTTTTCCGCGGAGGACATTATCACAAAAACAATAAAGAAGCCTTTTACATAATAAAAGGCGAAATAGAAATTCAGCTGACGAAAGATGGCCGAGAAGAGACGGTAACGGTAAAGGAGGGAGACTTTTTCGTACTGAAACCTTATGCCGTCCACTCGTTTAAGTTCAAACAGGATACGCTGATGGTAGCGCTTTATGATAAAGGCGTAGAGGAAACCGGCGGTCAAAAAGACATCTATGCGGCCTGAAGGAGACAAAGCATGTACTTAATAGTAGGAGCGAAAGGTTTTCTGGGCAGCTATCTCATAAAAAATATCTTGTCTATGACAAAGGATGAGATAATAGCAACGGATATGGCACTTCCGGAGAAAGAAGACAATCCGCGTGTAAAGTGGGTAAGATGCGACGTCAGCAATAAAGATGATATACGGGAACTGAACGGTATCTGCAGCGGGTCGGAAAATTTAAGAGTGTTCTACTTGGCGGCCTATCATCATCCGGATCAGGTTTTGCAAAATCCCAGAATAGCATGGAACATAAATATTACGGCGCTGTCGGAATTTCTGAATACGATGGAAAACATTAAAGTGTTGTATTACCCGTCCACGGAAGTTGTTTACGGGCAGGGAAGGGACGGTTATCGCTTTAAGGAAAGCGATGAGCTGCACCCGGCCAACCGTTACGGAGAACATAAGACGGTAGCGGAAAGGATGGTAAACGTGGCGGGTTATAATGTGGTCCGTTTCCCCGTATTGATGGGGCCCAGCTTGGTAAAGGGCAAGAAACATTTTTATGACGAGATTGTCGGGACGGTACAATCCGGCGGCAGCATGGAAATGTTTGAAGACCAGAAACGGACAATGATAGATTTTGATACGGCATCTGAAATGTTGATAAAGCTTTCGGAGACGCCGAAGGCGCAGGAATATCCGATAGTAAACATAGCGGGAGATGAGGCGCTGTCAAAATATGAACTCGGCTTGCGGATAGTGCGTAAACACGGGTTGGATGAGAGCAAAATTCGCCCGATAAGTATGGACGCAGACAATAAAATCTTTACTGCCAAACGGGCTAAAGAAACCCTCTTGGACAACTCCCTCGTCAAAAAAATCCTTAACCTGAATGAATTGAAAATAAAGGTATAATATAGAGCCATTTTACTCAAAAATTTGAGAAAATCTGTTGTATTTACATGATAAGATGAAAGCTAATGATATGTTAAAAAAGCAGCCTAAAGTTACTGTCGTTACCCCTACATTCAATTTAATTGAAGGAGGACGAGAGAAGTTTTTTCAGCAGTGTATTGAAAGTGTTCATAACCAGACTTATCAAAATATTGAACATTTGATTATTGATGGGGCTTCAACAGACGGTACACTGGAATTGCTTCAAAAATATGAAAAGAAAGGCTGGATAAAATGCTATTCGGAACCAGATGAGGGGATGTGTGATGCTATGAACAAGGGTATCCGAAAAGCATCCGGGGAATATGTTGCAATTTTAAATTCCGATGATTTTTATACGAAAAATGCTATTGAACTTTCTGTAAAAGCGCTTTTAGAGAATAATGCCGATTATTCATATGCAACAACAGATATGATAAGTCGTAAAGATGAAAGTCTGATTAGTGTTTGGGCGGGAAATCCTTATGGATTAAGCTGTTTTTGGTTTCAAATGCCTTTTAATCATGAGTCAATGCTCTGTAAAAAAAGTGTATATGATAAATTTGGCGGGTATGACTATAAGCAATATGGAACAATTGCAGATTATGATTTTGTAATGAAACTAATACTGAATGACCACAAAGGAATAATGGTTCCGGAGCATATACTGAAATTTCGTATGGATGGAACAACAAACTATACAGATCCTAAAGAAATTAAAGAAAGTTACAGGCAACATATAAAAATGTTATTTAAGCTGTATTTTAATTTATGGAGTAATTTTATCTCATCAAACAGTCTAAAAAAATTAAAACAATTTGTGAAAGGGCAGGATGGAGATTATTTAACTCCTAAAGCCTTGGCTTATCTTCATCAGGAATTTTTTCTGAAAAATTTAATGAAGTTTTTGGTATCAAGAAACTTACAACATTTTCCGTATAATGAATTTTTATCTCATATAATCAATATAATTTATAATCCAAATGAGATAAAAGTGAGAAAATATTTGTCTCTTTTGACAATAGAGAGTTCTAAAAATAAGAAAAAGATAAAACTGTTCGGGGTAATACCTTTATTGAAAATCAGAAAGCAGAAACAAAACAAATATTATAAAGTATTGGGAATTGTTAATCTATTGAAAATAAGCCGTAAAAATAACTTTTGTACAATAAGACTATTAGGAATTATACCTATTTTAAAACTCAGAATAAAATAGTTTTAAGGATTTTACAATGTTTAAACATCATTCTGAAATTGATGCCGACAGAATAAAAACTTTTTCAAATAGATATCAAGAAATATTAGGCATTAGGGCACTATTTAAAATTTCTGCTGCTGATTTGGATAAAAGATATGTAAAATTAATCAAAAATCTGGATAAGCAAAGCATAAATACAATAGATAAAATTTTGGAACGAGTTTTTATCTATAGAGGCGTAAATTTACCTGAAAATATAACACAGGAAGACATTCCACTTATTCAATTTAACAAAGAAGAACAAAAAGTAATTTGCCGCTTATTGAGTGAATTTGAACCGTCTGTCAAATTTGATTCCGAAGGATTTTATCAATACAAAAATTATAAATTACCGATTAATCATTTTGAAGTTAACGTATTTTGGCATCAGTGTTCTGTTCCTTTGTTTAAAAATCAAAGCAAAATCCAAAAAGGAAATATTATTGATGTTGGAGCTTATGTTGGTGATTCCGCAATAGTTATGAGCCGTTATACGGCAAATAAGGTATATGCTTTTGAACCAGTTCACTCAAACTATGAATTAATGTTACAAACATTAAAATTAAACCCGGAACAAAATAATATTATTCCTTTAAATGCAGCATTAGGTAAAGAAAATACGGTTTCTAATATCTGTGAGGCAGAATCATCAAGCTCATTCGCTTTTAATTTGAGCAGTAAACATGAAAAAGTGAACGTTCTGTCATTAGATGCTTTTGTTGAGCAAAATCATTTAGATGTAGGGCTTATAAAAGTTGATATTGAAGGTTTTGAACAGTCTTTTTTACAAGGAGCTGAGAGGACAATTAAAAGCCAGAGACCATCACTGATTTTAAGTATTTATCATAATGCAGATGATTTTTTTAATATTAAGCCGATTCTGGAAGAATGGAATTTAGGATATCATTTCCATATTTCGAAACCAATTGATGGCCAGATATTATATGAAACAGTTCTATTGGCTGAAACGGATAGGTGAATATGTATAAAATAGGATTAATATATTCTTGGGGTAGTGTCGGCTGCGCTGAATCTGAACTGTTAAGAAGATTTAAAATTGCAGCACGTAATATTGGGGCAGAAATTGTACCGATGAATGCACAAGGAGCAATTTTAGATGAAAATAATCTTCCTACATTAGAATATGTTAATGAGAAAGAGCTATTATTTATTATTTCAATGCATTATTGTGATGCTAAATTTTGTGATGCATTTTACTATTATACGGTATGGAATCCTCCGGAAATTCCCCTTGGCGGTGATGACTATCGTTACGTAATTGATAATATAATTTCGTATGATGATTTTTTGATTTATGATGAAAACAGCATGCGAGACCATTTGCAATCAATGTTAATTGATTATCCACGCACTTTGAAAAATCATTCTACTCTATTAGGTTCTTTTCCTAAAAGTGAAATATTAACCCCGAATTTGGATAATCCGAAGCTCTTTTATTGCGGAAGTAATTGGGAAGGACATTTTCGAGGGCAAAACCGTCATGTAGGTTTATTTAAGCTTTTGGATAATGAAGGAATTGTCCGTTTCTATGGTCCTGAAGTTGTTCCTGAATGGAATAATTATAAACCATGGGAAGGATATCAATCATATGCCGGAGAAATACCTTTTGATGGTGTTTCTTTAATCCGAAAATGCAATGAATGCGGCATTGTTTTAGCTCTTTCATCTGATATGCACAGAAGAGCTGGTGCAGTAACCAATCGCGTCTATGAAGCTTGTGCTGCTGGCTGTGTTATAATTTCGGACGATAATCCTTTTATGAAAAAACATTTTAAAGACAGTGTATTGTATATTGATTTTAATAAAGAGAATCCCAAAGATACTTTGGCTCAAATTAAAGAAAAATATGAGTGGATTATCTGTCATCAAAAAGAGGCTTTAGAGCTTGCTTTTCATTCTCAGCAGTTATTCTGCGAAAATTATTGTATGGAGGTTGGGCTTAAAAATGTAATAGATCGACATTCATTACGTGTCAGTAGCCATATTAATGATGTTTGCTCATGCAACGTGGATAATAAAATACTGGCTGTTTATGTTATAAACCATTATGAGTTAGATGATTTAAATAGCAGTTCATTAAAAAATATTTTAACAAATGTAAAAAAGCAGCAATATACAAACATAGATTTAGTGATTGCTTGTGATAAGCGTATTCAAAAAGCTGTTGAAGCGTGTGTTGCAAAACAGAAACAAGTTTATGTTGAAACTTTTAATATATATAACTCAAAAAACAGTAAAATTTTGGGGCAAGGAGAAATTTTATACAATATAATATCAAAATATCCTCACCATTATTTAACATTACCTGAAGCAAATAATATTTGGTTCCATGATCATATAACAATATTGTCCAGACTTTTGGAAGACAGTGGCGATGAATATATTGCTGCGGTAGCAAGAAGAAATGTAATAGCTTCCGATAATAATATATATTGTGAGAAAAACAATCTATTTTCTCTTCAGGAATTATATGAATGTAAGGAGCCTGTACTGTCTTCTCAGGTTTTAATAAAAGCAGCTGCTGAAAAGTATATTATTCCGGCAGTTTATAGAAGCTTGGATGGATATGAACTGAATGCAATATTACTTAGAGCTGCCTTTACGTATAATAAAAAGCTTATTTATAGCCCTTATTCTACTTCTAAATACGACAGCCGCATTGCGATTCCAAAGCATTTAATTATGTCAGAAGATAAACAAATCAGGCTGGTGCGGGGATTAGTACAATATCAATATGAAATCTGGTCTCGAAATCATCTTCAAATTCAGCAACAGACGATTCAATCTCCAACAGCCTCACATAATGAAGTTTTCCAACCTTATAAAATAAAATATTTTCTTTTTAATTGTATACCTTTGTTTGTTGTAAAACGTAAAGTTGAAAGCGTAAAAATAATGCTCGGGGGGGGGGTACCGTTGCTTACGATAAAGTATAAAAATAATAAAAAAAGGTACAAACTCTTTAATTTACTGACGATTATGACCGTGAAAGGAAAATAGATGACCTATGATTATATCGTGCTTGGCGCCGGCATAACAGGATTGGCATTATTAAAAACGCTGCGCCGGAAAGGCTATAGCAATATCTTGGGAATTGAGGCCGAAAAAGAGGCCGGGGGGCTGTGCCGGACATTCTATGTTGAAGGCCATGTCTGTGATATCGGCGGCCATTTTTTTCAAACCAAGTATAAAGATGTTGAAGACTTTATTTTCGGAGCTTTCCCGAAAGAGAAAATGTATCAGATTGATCCCCGGATTTCTAAAATCAGATTAGACGGGATAGATATTGATTATCCCCTTGAGGCAAATATATGGCAGCTGCCGCTTGCCAAACAGGTTGATTTCTTAATCTCAATAGTCCGTAACGGTGAAGCGATGGGCAAACCGGAGCCGAAGAATTATGAGGAATGGATACGTTGGAAATTGGGAAACAAAGTTTGTGATGAATATCTGATTCCTTATAACAGCAAAATTTGGGGCGTACCGTCTCATGAAATGGATGTGGACTGGCTGCATAAAATTCCGCGGATTGAAGTAGAAGAAATCGTGCGTGATTCCTTGGCCAAAACGCAGGACGTCGAGAAATATCCGGCGCATATCCGCCCTTATTATCCTCTGTCCGGCGGTTACGGGCGGGTTATTGAAGCTGTGGCCAAAGATATTAATTCGTTCATCAAATTCAATACAAAAGTAAATAAGCTTCAGTATCTGGAGAATGAAAAAGTCTGGCTGGTCAATAACGAATATAAGGCCAAAAACGTGATTAACACAACGCCTTGGCCGGATTTGTATACAGCCATGGGCAAGCCGGCAGAAATCAGAGAACAGATAGCCAAAATAAAATACAACAAACTGGTTATTTCTTTGTTTGAGACGGATGAAAATCCGGCACCTTATCATTGGCGCTATATTCCTGATTTGAAAGAACAGCATCACCGTGAATTTTTTATTTCCAATTTTGCTAAAGACAGTAAAAATTACGGAACTTTTACCGAAACGAATGCTGAACGCTTTGATGCGGATAATCTGACCTTCAAAGGCCGTAATCTGTTTAATTATACCACACCTGCGGCTTATCCGCTGCCGCTGATCGGAAAAACCAAGGCGATAACGCAAATTTTGGATTACTTCAAACCTAAACATTTGTACGGTGTCGGCCGCTGGGGAGAACACCAGCATCATAATCATGATGTTTGCATCAAACATGCGCTTGATTTTGTAAATAATATCTAAATGAATTAGGATAGACTACAGATTTTAGACTCAATAGAAAGCATGAGTCTTAATATATTATATATAGAGGAATAATAATGATTTTATCAAAGGTAATAAAATACGGCAAAGAACATTATAAGTTTTTGAATATGACTATTCTGACCAAAAAACAAAATGCCCATCATGTTGAATATTATATAGGAAAAGTATGTCTATTTAAACGCTTTTTAACGCAACGCTATTTAAAAAAATATTTTGCAGAATTACAAAAAGAAATTCTGATTAACCGGGAAACGATTATTAATTCCTCTCAAAGGTTAAAAGAAGAAGATATTATTAATTATATTAGTTCAAATTTAGAAAATTCCGAAAAATTTGAACTGGTAAAGGAAATTTATAATATATTTAGGCGCAATGAACTTTTTCATTTTAATAAGATTGCTTATCAACGTCTCTCTGAAGCAGATATTGCCAAGACGGTCAACGATTTTCGAGTTCGTTATCCCGATAAATCATTATATCTGATGACAGATGTAGATTGTAAAAATATTAATTGTGATTTGGTTGATGAAAATAGGTTGGAGACAATCAATAACGAACATTCATTTATTATTCTTGGCTTCAATAATGATGAAATGGCCAGAAATATGATTGATAAATTAAAAATACTTAATTTAAAATATATGCCGGTTGTACAGGTTGTCCCGATGGCCGAATATTATCATCTGGATAATACAGCTATGCAGGTATTATTAAAAGAAGCAGAGAATAATACACGTTGGCACTTTTGCCACTTGGACTTCCAAAATATCTTTCAAGCTCTAAAAGCTACAAAAAATTTGTCCGGTGATTATGTTGAAATTGGAACCTATAAAGGAGATTCCGCCCGTGCAACATTGCATTATATGAAAGAGGCCAATATTCAAAGAAATTCGTATTTTTTAGACACTTATGAAGGTTTTTCTTATGAAGAAGCTAAAAAGTCAAACGATGCTCTTTGGCAAAATAGTCATACAGATACTTCAATGGAGCAGGTGAGAGAATATCTGAAAGATTATCCTGAAGCTATATTAAAAAAGGCCAATATTATTACAGATGAATTTCCGAAAGAAATAAAAAGAATAGCTGTTTGTAATATCGATGTTGATATGTATGATGCGATTTATGCCGCATTAAATAAGGTAAAAGATTTAATTGTTCCGGGGGGAATTATAATCTCTGAAGATTGCGGACATTCCCCCGCATTGATTGGCGGACAAAAAGCTGTTTTTGAGTTTATTGCCGAAAATGAAAAATCATTTATTCCTGTTTATTTAAATAGCGGACAAATGTTCTTAATAAAAAAATAATAATAATTGGACAGCAAAGGAGAACATCAGCATCATAATCATGATGTTTGCATCAAACATGCGCTTGATTTTGTAGAAAGTTTGTAGTAACTTTCTTAAAAGTTGAAGCTTAAAAAGGAAAAGATTGATGATTTATATGTTTGATATGGACGGCACGCTGACCCCGGCGCGCAAACCGATGGAAGAAGACTTTGCCAAATGTTTTTTGCCGTGGCTGCAAAAGAACAAGGCTTTTATCGTAACCGGCTCGGATATTGCCAAAGTTTTGGAACAGCTTCCGTCGGATGTCGTCAATGCTTTTTCGGGAATATACTGCGCCATGGGCAATGATCTGTGGCGGAAAGGGGATTTTGTTTATCACCATGATTTTGTTCCCGAACCGGAACTGCTCGCTGATTTGGAAAACTATCGCTTAACCAGTGCATATCCTTATTCTTTGTTTCCCAACTATATTGAAAAGCGTACCGGAATGGTCAATTTTAGCATATTGGGAAGAGATTGTCCTTATGCCGAACGTGAGCGTTACGGCAGCTGGGATAAAACGGCGGGAGAAAGGCTGCGGATTCAAAAAGAACTGAGTCGGCGCTATCCGCAATATGATTTTGTTTTGGGCGGGAGCATATCAATTGACATTACCAAAAAAGGTTGTGGCAAAGGGCAGGTTGCGTCTCATTTGCGGGGCGAATATCCTGAAGAGGAAATAACTTTCTTCGGCGACAAAACCCTTCCGGGCGGAAATGATTATGAACTCGCCGCGGCGCTTCGTCTGTTGCCGGCAACAAAAGTCGTTCAGGTGAATAGTCCTGACGATGTTTTAATTTACCTGGAACTGTACCGGCAGCAACAGGCGGCATAATAAAAAAAAGGAACTCAAACGAGTTCCTTTTTTTTGATGGCTTCTAAGGCTTAGATTTTGCCTTCATAAGCATCGCGATACATCTGCTCAATTTCCTTAATCAGCGGATAACGCGGGTTAGCGCTGGTGCATTGGTCGTCAAAGGCCAGCGTCGGCAATGTTTCCATCGCTTTTTCAAAATCTTCTTTCGAGACGCCCCAGTCTTTGATCGACAGAGGAATGTTGAGTTTCTTTTTCAGTTCCTGCAAAGCCTTAATCAGGTTATTAACCTTTTCTTCATCGGTTTTGCCGCCCAGACCGAGAGCATCGGCAAATTCGGCATAAGCCGCGCGGGCATTCGGATACTGATACTGCGGGAAGATACCCTGTTTAACCGGAGCCTCTGCCGCATTGTATTTAATAACCTGACAAATCAGCAGAGCATTGGCAATACCGTGCGGAACATGGAAATGCGCGCCGAGTTTGTGAGCCATAGAGTGGCAGACGCCAAGGAAAGCATTTGCAAAGGCCATACCGGCAATTGTTGCGGCATTGTGAACCTTTTCACGGGCAATCGGATTAGCAGCGCCTTCGGCATAAGAGGCGGGCAGATACTGATAAATCAGTTTGCCGGCTTCCTTGGAGAGAGAGCGTGTATAATCGGTTGCCATAACCGAAACCATTGATTCCAGCGCATGAGTCATCACGTCAATACCGGAAGCGGCGCAAAGGCCTTTCGGCATCGACAGAACCAGATTAGAATCAACGATTGCCATTTTCGGTGTCAGCGCATAATCGGCAATTGCATATTTAACGCCGGTGCTGTCATCTGTAATAATTGAAAACGGCGTAACTTCCGAACCGGTGCCCGAAGTGGTCGGAATGCAGACCATGGTTGCTTTTTCACCCAGCGGCGGAAATTCAAAAATACGTTTGCGGATATCCATAAAACGCATTGCCAAGTCTTCAAATTTGAGCTCGGGATGTTCATACATCAACCACAGAATCTTGGCGGCATCCATCGGCGAACCGCCGCCCAGAGCGATAATGACATCCGGCTGGAAGGTATTTACCATATTGATGGCAACGTTAATCGTGCTCAAATCCGGATCCGGTTTAACATCGGAGAAAATCTGATATTGAATGCCCAGACCTTCCAAAACATCGGTGATTTTCTTGGTATAACCCAAATCGAACAACGGTTTGTCGGTAACCAGAAAAGCTTTTTTGCGGCCTTTCAGTTCTTTCAATGCCAGCTCCAGAGAACCCGGTTTGAAATAAATTTTTTCCGGAACTTTGAACCACAACATATTTTCTTCACGCATCGCTACTGTTTTAACGTTCATCAGATGTTTAACTCCTACGTTTTCGCTGACCGAGTTGCCGCCCCAGGAGCCGCAGCCTAAGGTCAGAGAGGGTTCAAGTCTAAAATTGTACAAATCGCCGATGGCACCCTGCGAAGACGGGCAGTTGATTAAAATACGCCCGGTATGCAGTTTTTCACCAAAATATTTAATGCGCTCATCGTTGGTCTGATGCGTATAGAGAACCGAAGTATGTCCGGCACCGGCAAACAAAACCAGCTTTTGGGCAATATCGGTTGCTTCTTCAAAATCTTTGGCTTTATACAGACCCAGAACCGGAGAGAGCTTTTCCGCGGAGAACGGTTCATGATGGCCGATTTCCGAAGCTTCGCCGACCAGGGCTTTGGTTTCGACCGGAACTTTAACGCCGGCCATTTCGGCAATTTTATATGCCGGTTGTCCGACAATGCCGGCATTCAGTTTACCGTCAATAAAGATGACTTTGGAGAGTTTTTCTTTCTCTTTGGCCGACAACAGATAAGCTCCGCGATATTCCAGTTCTTTACGAACGTCGTCATAAACGTCTTTGACGCAGACAATAGACTGCTCGGAAGCGCAAATCATACCGTTGTCAAAAGTTTTGCTCATCAAGATTGAGCTGACGGCCATTTTAATATCTGCTGTCTCGTCAATGATAGCCGGCGTATTGCCTGCGCCCACACCCAAAGCGGGTTTGCCGGAAGAATAGGCCGATTTAACCATGCCCGGACCGCCGGTGGCCAAAATGCAGTCAATTTTCGGATGTTTCATCAACTCTTGTGTTTTCAAAATCGTCGGTTCTTCAATCCAGCCGATAATGTTTTCCGGAGCACCGGCTTTGACGGCTTCTTCCAAAATCAGACGGGCCGTTTCAACTGTGCATTTTTTTGCCCGCGGGTGCGGTGAAAAGATAATGCCGTTACGGGTTTTCAAAGCGATTAAAGATTTGAAAATGGCTGTTGACGTCGGATTTGTCGTCGGAATAACGCCGGCAATAACGCCCAGCGGTTCAGCTACTTTCAAAATGCCGTTGGCTTTATCTTCTTCCAAAACGCCGCAGGTTTTGCAGTTTTTGAATTTGTTGTAAATATATTCGGAAGCAAAGTGGTTTTTGATAACCTTGTCTTCAACCACGCCCATGCCGGTTTCTTCAACCGCCATTTTCGCCAGCGGAATACGCAGCGAACTGAGCTTTAAGGCAACGCGGCGGAAAATATGGTCAACCTGTTCCTGCGAATAGGTTGCGTAAATTTTCTGGGCTTCGCTGACTTTGTTGACTAATGCGTCGATATATTGCTGTTCTTGCAAAGTCTCATCAATTTCGACGGGATTCTTGTCTTGTTTCTTTAATGCCATTTACTCATCTCCAGTCAGATACAATTTTAAATTCCTGATTATTTTAACGGAAATTGTTTAATTATTTATTGCTAAAACCGACAGAAAATTAATTTAAAAACAAAAATTTATTTTCGACAGCTGATGTTCGCCCTTAATAATTTTCCGCCGCCTGAAATAAAAAAACTCCCTTGTGCAAGGGAGTTGTGATAAAAAGGCTCAGGCTCTTTTGGCTTTCAGAATGCTCCTGACTTCCAGCAGTGTTTTTTCCAGCCCGGCTTCCAAGGCTCCTGCTTGAAGTTTTTTCCGGATATAATATTGAAAAACGGTCAGTTCGTCGGCATCCAGTCCTTCCGGTTTTTGTTCCAGACGATAAGACAATTTGTCATAGTCAAGCCAGGAGCTGTCATCTTGTTTTTGCAGCGCCTCGTAAAATATTTCAATAATTTTCAAGCGTTCCAGAATGTCATTGAATTCTTTCAGCGCCTCAGCGGAAAGTTCTTTGTTTTTGAAAGGCTTGCTCTGCTCATGCAGGTGATAAAGATACTCCCTTGCTTCCGGCAGCGAAAGCGTGCAGGGGTTAATGTCAAACTTTTGAATAATTGTTTCAATTCTGTTCATTTTACATAAAAATTTGGTTTAACAATAATAAAAAATTCGCCTCATTCTACGAAGAAAAATTAAATTGTCCAGCAAAAGATTGCGGTTAAGAAGTTTTTCAGAATTATTTGCTACCCTGAAACGGAATTGTAAGGAGATTGAAATGAAATTATATATTTTCCGCCATGGCCAGACAGACGGCAATGTCCGCAATATTGTTCAGGGGGCGGGCGTCGATATCGAATTGAACGAAACCGGCCGTCGCCAGGCCGAAAGACTGGCCGCCGAATTGAAAGGCGAAGGGCTTGACGTTATTTATGCCAGCCCGATGAAACGGGCCGATGAAACCGCCCGCATCGTTGCCGCTGCGGCAGGTGTTCCCGTTATTCCCATGCCCGGGCTGGAAGAAGTTCATTTCGGCGAAGCGGAAGGCATGCTCTCAGATGAGGCAAAAGATAAATACAAAGATGTTTTCAGCATCATTCATGATACGTCTGACCCGAATTGGATGGACGTCCGCGTTCCCGGCGGAGAAAGTGTCAGAGATTCTCTGACGCGCGGTCAAAAAGTTCTGGAGCGCATTGCCGCGGAGGGCAGGGCGCATGGTTGGCATAAAATCGGCGTTGCAACTCACGGTGCGCTGATGTTTAATCTTTATCAGGCCATGTTCGGCGAAGAACATAAATTTGAGAATTGCGAATGTTTCATTATTGAAATATAAAGCTGACCCAAAAATGAATACTCTCCCAAATGAAAGAATTCATTTTTATGAATTTTTAACTATTAAAATTCAATAAGAGGACGTACATAATTTCCAAATTTATCTTTCTTAGGGAGGTAGCCTGGATTATACCATTTGTGGCTGATTAACCGAGAGGTGACCGTCTCAGCATCTCCCTCTGATGAGCCCCAATACTCTTTACCATCTGTATCTTCTACTATATAGCCGTTATTTGATAATTTATCTAGCGTAAGTTTAACAGCATAGCCTCCCAGATATTGAACCTCCCAATTACTGGGATAAAACCAATTTCCCTTTCGACAGAAATCCTTCTCACATCCGGCTGGTTCATATAAATTAACTGCTTCAGCAGCTTCATATATACCTCCACAAGTTTCTCTGAGTAAAGTTTGGGTATTGATCTTTCCGTTATCGCCGCAACCAACAGTCCAAGCTTCACCTGCATCTGTTGGACACAAACAGTTTTCTAAAGATGTATCACATGTTTCCGTTGACCATAACATTTCCTCGCTGCCAGGAGTTCCATCTTTTCGAACATCTGTTAAAGCCATAGCAATATAACGGCCGGCTTTACCTTGACGCACATAACCGCCGTCCCCGTCATTAATAACCACACCGATAGCAACTTTTCCTGTGATAAGATCGTAAGAGGTTGTTCCGTCTCCATAGAGGATTTTAGCCGGAAGAATACATTTTTCATATTTTCC
>ENA-UOOA01001085-UOOA01001085.1-human-gut-metagenome-genome-assembly--contig:-P61old-NODE-1085-length-47508-cov-5.914695_pt1 | contig 47508 bp, 37 predicted proteins | sample MGYA00242467_ERZ724014 | MGnify/ENA metagenome assembly ERZ724014 | reverse complement strand
GAGGATTTATAATATTAAGAATCGTTCGTTTATTTGATTACAAATATAGAGATTTTTTCATACACCTCTAATCATTTTCAATATTTTTGTCAATAACATCAAATTTAGAAAATTTCACTTGCACATTTCATAGCCGATCCCGATTTATTCAACATCACATTTTTAACAAAATAGTGAACACTTCACTCGTTCGAAAAACAGGTTATCTCACAACTATGTTATTATTTCCCCTCGAATATACCGTTTTTCAATTCCACCCTGTACACGGATGATTCGTAAAAGAAAAACGGTATTTAAACATCAAACGCCCCACCTCAATTTACATTTTTATATTAACAATCAAAACCGGGTCTCTTAAAATAACGAGCTTTTGGAAAAAAGTGATCAATCTCCAACCCCAATTGTTCCAAAATCACGATCAAGTGAGATATATTCGATTCAAAATTTGACAAACGCTCCCTCAAAACCATCCACGCATTTTGAGAAATCTCGACAGCCAACAAGGCTACCTTCGCCGATCCATTATAATCATCCTCTTCCTGCGTGGCATTAATCTTATCCGAATAGATATAATACCCGTACAACGCCCTCCTAATCTTGGAGTGAATCAAATCCAGATACCAATTTACCTCCAACAACGCATCACCGACCTCTTTCGTTCTAGGAGCATCACCTTCTTTTATCTTGGCCTCGTCAAACCATTGATAAATACCCTCTTGGCATTTCTCGGCCAGAGTCTTATAAATCCGGTCACATTTCACAAGATCTTCCTGTTCTATCTGCCTGACCGCCTCTTCATCCTCATCTTCCAAATCCTCGTAATCCTCCCCCCAGAATCCCCGGTCCACCTTCTCCGAGGAATAAATATCCTCTATCCCCATACCTCTTTCCTCCGCCAACTCTCGCAACACGTCAAAAGTAGAATCAAAAATATTTTTCAGACGGGCTAACGCCGACTCGTCATCATCCGGCATCTCCTCTCCCAAGTTCACTTTCGTCCGTTCCTTCAATTTCTTCCCCATCATGTAACTCATACAACGAAGCTGCAATGGACAACGTTCACACCATCTGTCGCAATAATTATAGATACCCGGCACGAAACCGGTATCTACAATCTTTTTTTCTTTTTTCTTAGGCACGTCCTTATAATCTTAACCGATTAATTTTTTATAACGTATACGTTTCGGAGTAACATCTCCCAAACGTTTTCTCTTACTTTCCTCGTATTCGGAGTAACTTCCCTCGAAATATACCACTTTAGAATCACCCTCGAAAGCCAGGATATGAGTTGCAATACGATCCAGAAACCAACGATCATGCGACACGACCACGGCACAGCCCGCAAAATTTTCCAATCCCTCTTCCAGGGCCCGTAACGTGTTCACATCAATATCATTCGTGGGCTCGTCCAGCAACAGCACGTTAGCATCCTCCTTTAATGCCAAAGCCAAGTGTAAGCGATTACGCTCCCCACCGGACAACACCCCGCATTTCTTTTCCTGATCCGTCCCGGAAAAGTTAAATTTGGAAACATAAGCCCGGGCATTCACTTCCCGTCCTCCCAAGTTTATCAAATCACTTCCCCCGGAAATCACCTGATAAACCGTTTTCTCCGGGTCTATTGCTTTATGCTGTTGATCTATATACGCAATCTTCACGGTCGGCCCAACTTCAAATGTCCCCTTATCCGGTTGCTCCACACCCATAATTAAACGGAACAAAGTAGTCTTTCCCGCACCGTTAGGGCCGATCACCCCAACAATTCCGGCCGGGGGCAACTTAAATTCAAGATCATCGAACAACACCTTATCCCCAAAAGCCTTCGCCACATGCTCGGCCTCAATCACCTTGTTTCCCAAACGAGGACCGTTCGGAATAAATATTTCAAGCTTTTCTTCTTTCTCCTTCACGTCCTCATCCATCATCCGGTCATAAGCCTTCAAACGAGCCTTACTCTTTGCCTGACGAGCCTTAGGAGCCATACGTACCCATTCCAGCTCCCGTTCCAGCGTCTTCCGGCGTTTGCTGGCCTGTTTTTCCTCCTGTTCCAAGCGTTTTGCCTTCTGTTCCAACCAAGAAGAATAATTTCCTTCCCATGGAATTCCCTCACCCCGGTCTAGTTCCAGTATCCAACCGGCCACGTTATCCAAGAAGTAACGATCATGCGTCACGCAAATAACCGTACCGGAATATTGATGCAAGTGTTGTTCCAACCATTCCACCGACTCGGCATCCAAATGGTTCGTCGGCTCATCCAGCAACAAAATATCCGGTTCTTGCAACAACAAGCGACACAAGGCCACCCGACGACGTTCTCCCCCGGAAAGGAACTTCACTTCCGCATCCGGTTCAGGACAACGCAAAGCATCCATAGCCCTCTCCAACTTCTGGTCAATCTCCCATCCGCCGTGATGCTCGATCAATTCTGTCAACTCCCCCTGACGAGTCATTAACTTATCCATCTCCTCATCACTCATCGGTTCGGCAAACTTCATGTTCACCTCCTCGTACTCCTTCAACAAATCCATCACCTCCTGAACACCCTCCTGCACGACCTCTTTCACGGTCTTGGAATCATCCAACTGAGGCTCCTGTGGCAAATACCCGATAGAATGTTCTTTCGACCAGATCACCTTCCCCTCGTAATTCGGGTCTAACCCGGCAATAATTTTCAATAACGTCGATTTTCCGGAACCGTTCAAACCGATCACCCCGATTTTTGCCCCATAAAAAAAGGAAAGATAAATATCCTTTATAATCTTTCTTTGAGGTGGTATCGTTTTACTCACCCCCATCATGGAAAAAATAATTTTCTTCTCGTCTGTCATACCCATTAACTTACACGATATTATGTTTCACTTCTAGCACACAACTAATTATCCTTAAAATGGATACAAAGATATATTATATCTTCAAATTAAAAAAATATACTTAATCCGTTATACGAAATAAGCGTGTATTTTGTTTCAAAATTCTAGAAGAAATTCACAATTATTCTTTAACAAGACACTTGCCCCCTCATCAAACACGATTCATTCAAACATATAACAAACTAGCTATCATAGCCATTACTCAAGAATCCCCGGGAGTCTTCTTTCTGCCGGGGCTCAAAAAAACACAAACCTCTATAATTAATTAATCGAATAAATAATTCAATTTTAACACTAACAATCGATCATGTTCACGTGTTTTATCATTTCATGTATTCATCCGACTTTTGGCCGTGTCGTACGTTTTTCGCAAATATCTCATCACGATCGGACGCTTGTTTGACTTGTCAATTATCATCTACCCAGTAAATGTGTGAACCAAAAGCAAGACCCCTTTCCCAGCTCCGAATTAACCCCGATGCGCCCTCCCACCTGTTCCACAATACTCTTACAAATAGATAATCCTAAACCTGTTCCATGAGCAAAACTGTTCAATTTCACAAAACGGTCAAAAATCTGTTTCTGCTTTTCTTCTTCAATACCCACGCCCGTATCTGTCACAGATATCTCAACCTCCCCATCCCTCAACATATATCCCACGGTTATTTTCCCGGAAGGTGTAAACTTGAAAGCATTATTCACAAAGTTGGAAATAACCTGCCGTAACCGATTCTTATCGCTGTACACCCAACATTCCGGCAAATTTGGAGCTATACATAAATCAACTCCGGCCGGAACTTTCACCCGAAGTGAAGTCACGACATCCTCGCACAACTGGCACACGTCCACCCGATCATACACGAATTCAAAAGTCCCCGCCTCAATTTTCGATAAATCCAGAATATCCGAAATTAATTGCAGCAACAATTCGTTATTCTCCTCCACGATACCGATATATTGCGCACGCTCACTTTCCTCCTGAGCATAAGCCAATAAATTGGAAAAACCTACAATCGCATTCAACGGAGTCCGAATCTCATGACTCATATTCGCCAAAAACGCAGACTTCAAACGATCCGATTCTTCCGCCTTATCCTTCGCTTTGATCAACTTTGCCTCGGTTTCTTTCAATTCCGTAATATCATAATTAATACAAATCATCTCGATCATCCCTTCCTGCGGACGATAATCCCTCACTAACACGTTCACCCGTGTCCACGTATAATGCCCGTCAGCCCGTCGAATTCGCATATCATTCCGTAAATGCGTCCGTTTCCCAGCAATTACATCTGACAAAAAAGCAAGCATCAAAGCCCGATCCTCCGGGTGAAAATGCGAGTGTACCCCGATAATCTGCGGTAGTGGCGTCCCGATTTCTTCCCCCACGTTCTTATACCAACTATCCAGACCATACCCGTTACGAGTCAAGGCATTAAAATGTGCGTACCCGACTTGCGCATAATCCCCCACCAAGGTGAAAAAGTCCTTGAACTCCTGGATCTGGTTATATGCCTCCGTAGCTTCCGTCCGGTCCAGACTAATTAACAAATAATTGATCAAATTATTCTGAGCATCATACAACGTTGTCACCTTTGTCAGTAAATTCAACCTCCCTGTCTTTTCAGAAACATAAAGACCATTCAATTTCGAAAAATCATACACCAGAGAAAAACTCACATCCTCTCTTCTCTTCATCCTTTCTCTCATCTCCTCCGGTATAAGATGGTTCTCAAACATATTAATTCCCAAAACATCCTCTTTCTTAACCACCCCGAACATCTCAATATCTTTATCATTCAAATCGACAAGATACCCGTCTTTATCATACAACTCTATCCCGACCGGGATATTCTGATATATATTACGCAGCAAACGTTCACTCCGGTCCAACGCCTCATGAGCAGAAAAAGTGTCAGTCATATCCGAAAACATCAACACGACCTCATTCTTACAAGGAGAATACATCACGACATGAAAATATTTATTTTTCTCTTCCAGATGATAATTTATATCCCGTACAACCCCGCTTCGCATCACCCGTTCCAGCTCAGGTAGCTGTTCCACAAAATGCGGATCAACTTTACTAGCATATTTCCCGATCCAACTATTCCCCCTCGTGTTGTAAAGAATCTGAGCCATCGTGTTCGAATCCATGAAATAATAATCCTTCACGTGTCCTTTCTCGTCATAAAACAATTTCATCCGCACATACCCCACCGGCATATGTTTAAACAAATCTGCCAAGAATTTTTTCTCCTCCTGTGCCTTATCCTCCGACTTCCGGAGTTCCATGCAAATACTGATAATATTCACCATCGAGGCAAACCACTGGTAATCCTCATTTTTCCACACGTGAGGCTTATCCAAAATGTCGATACCGGCATACCCGGACACACCGTCTTTTGAAAACATCGGGATAACCATAAGCGATTTCACCCCTTGCTCCGTCAGACGCCTTTTTTCCTCGCTTGCCTCTTCCGGTAACTCGTCCAAGCTGGCAAAAATAATCGGGGACGCATTTCCGGCCAACTGTTTCGTCCACCAGGGAATATTACTCATCGGGAACTTCTCCATGTAATTCTTTTTCTTGAAAGACTTGTAATTTCCCGCCTCGTAACGACACGTCTGAGTGCGATTTTCCCAATCATACTCTATGATATAGGTACACCCCTCCGGATAATGCTGCATAATATCACCCAAAATCTTATTGATAACATTGCTCATATCCCCGGAACGAAGCAATGAAAGCAACGAGCGAGAGATACTATTTTGCTGGGCAAACAAATTATTCACACGTTCCATTGCCGTTTCCTCCGTATCCATATTCTCCGGGACATCAAGACACTCCATGAAACCACAGGTTTTCATATTCCCCTCGGCATCCACCTCCTTGGAACACAACTTCACTCGCACCCACACGATTTTTCCTCTCACCTCGATCGGGTAAATCTGGTCATATATATTCTGGGTTTTTCCAAAACGAAATTCGTTCACCGTTCGCAAACGATAATCCTCTCGGATCAACTTACGAAAATCAACAAAACTGATTATCCCATCTTCGCCCAAGCCTAACAATTCTCGAAGAAAATCAGAACAGATATACTGTTTTTTAGAAAAATCAGCTTCCCACCAACCTATTCGTGCCTTATTCAGTAAATCTTGAACACGTCCACTATTGAACCGACCATTATTATCCACGACCTTACAAATTTGATTATATTCAACGCCTAATCTTACAAAAATAGTAAAATATCCTTCACCCCGGACTTCTTTTCAAAATAAACAGGTCGTTAAATTTCATTTTTCAAAAGATTTTCGCTTTTAAACTTTTCAGCATATATTTGTCTGGATAAAATTCTCGACATGAGCGACTATATTAACGGTATAGATACATTTAAAGAACTATACTCGGATTACTTTCAATCCGTGTGGGGATTTTGCAATACCTATCTGAAAGACAAGGAACAAGCCATGGACGCCACGCAGGAGACATTTTTCAAATTGTACGAACGCTTGGATGATTCCTACACCAAACGAAATGCAGTTGCTTTCATTTATATCACGGCAAAAAATATCTGCATGGACATCTTGAGACGGAATAAATTTAAGACCGAAGATTCAGAACTATTAAAGGATGAATTGCCCTCGGAAGACTCCTTTCTGGAAGAAATTGCCAACCAAGAAATGATCCGGTGTGTACACACTGCTATCAACCAGCTCTCCGGACGCAGCCTTGAAATTGCCACCCTCGCATTAGAAGGCAAATCAAACCCGGAAATTGCGGATGCGTTGGGAATCTCTCTTAACTCCGTGAAATCTCTCAAAAAAGAAATGTACACCAAATTACGAAAGATTATCGGACACGAATATATTATTCTTTTTTTCGTCAAGCATTTGCTACACGCAGATAAATAAATTCTGCAAACTCATCATTTCCATATATTTTCTATAACCTTTGTCCTATTTCAAACCCAATTAATCTGGTTTTCAGAAAGTATTTCTACTCAAATAACAAAAGAGTAATATCATAGGTATTATAATAGACTTACTATCTTCATATTTATTTTCGATCTAATTTCTATAATAATTAGCGTTAAATTAAGAGTTCGTATGACAAATATACATAAACATAAGAAAAAAAAAATCTTATATAGATATTAATATCCATATAACAGGGTTGAAAAAGTTTACTTGCTCCCAGTAAACTTTTTCCAGAAAAATACATTTGTATTTTTATCTTTTTTTCCTATTACGGAAAAGGAAAGCCCCGAACGGCAAACAGATTCCGGCAATAACGATCTGGTAAGCCCCGTATAAAACACGAGTGTCGTTAGCCAGCGCATTACCGGCAACCGACATACTCCCTCCTTCCTTGTCCAGACCGAGCGTGATCATCTGCCATAAAACTACGAATGCGGCAAGCAGCGAAAAAAACGATCCGAGATACAACAAGCCCATAGACATATCCTGCTTTGCCTCTTTCCGCAAACCAAAAAGAAAAACAAGGGCAAACATGATAAACGTGAACCAACCAACGGTTTGATACCCCATGATCATTCCCAAACTACCGATTTCATACCAAGGCAGAAACGTCGCAATCATACCAATGATGGCGATCAAAAAAATGACAATTTTTTGCTTACTCATAACATCCGATATTTTTATTTTCAATATAAATTTCACTCTTTCTAAATAGGGTTTACGTGACGAATAATGATGAAGTTATCAATACTTTATTTAAAACAAGTATAAACTCGTTTTTTTTGAAAATATTTACCGCTTTTACTTGAAAATCGCAAGAACAATGAGTAGTTTCGCGCATAAATATTGGAACGAGAGAAATATTCGAAGAACGTGCGCCATAAATAAGCTAAATGATTAAAATATAATATCTAACTTTAATGTTTTTTTGTTATGAAACCAACACATATTGAACACATCGGCATCGCAGTTGCCAGATGAAGCAATCCCATACTATGAAAAAGTATTAGGTTTAGAATGCTATGCTATTGAAGAAGTAAAAGATCAAAAAGTAAAAACAGCTTTCTTTAAAGTAGGACAAACTAAAATCGAATTACTGGAATCAACTGACCCGGAAGGCCCTATCGGTAAATTCGTTGAGAAAAACGGAGGTGGTATGCACCACATCGCTTTCGCTGTTGAAGATGTTCAAGCCGCATTGAATGATGCACAAGCTGCAGGTTGCCAGTTAATCGACAAAGCTCCGCGCGGAGGTGCAGAAGGATTGAGAATTGGATTCCTTCACCCGAAATCAACATTCAGAGTATTAACTGAACTTTGCGGAACGAAATAATTTCTTTTAAATAATCAGCTCATATAAATTTTGATAATATGACAAATCAAGATAAAGTCAAAGAGTTAATCGAATTACGTGCGCAGGCAAAGCTTGGCGGAGGGGAAAAGCGTATAGAATCCCAACACAAAAAAGGGAAATATACCGCTCGCGAAAGAATCGCCATGTTGCTGGACGAAAATAGTTTCGAAGAGTTTGATATGTTTATAACACACCGTTGTTATAACTTTGGAATGGAAAAAACCAAATTCTTGGGCGATGGTGTGGTAACCGGACAAGGAACAATTGACGGACGTCTCGTATTTGTTTTTGCTCAAGACTTCACTGTTTTCGGAGGTGCCCTTTCCGAGATGTTAGCTCAAAAAATTTGCAAGGTGATGGACAAAGCCATGACCGTGGGAGCTCCCATTATCGGATTGAATGATTCGGGTGGAGCCCGTATTCAAGAAGGGGTTAACTCCTTAGCCGGATACGCAGAAATTTTCGAACGGAATATTCTCGCTTCAGGAGTTATCCCGCAGATTTCTGCAATTTTCGGTCCTTGCGCCGGAGGTGCCGTGTACTCTCCTGCCTTGACAGACTTCATCCTGATGACTGACCAATCATCATATATGTTTGTAACCGGTCCGAAAGTAGTGAAAACTGTAACGGGAGAAGATATCACAACCGAAGAACTAGGAGGTGCAGAAGTTCACTCCACGAAATCCGGTGTTTCTCATTTCTTGGCAGAAAACGAAGAAGAGGGTATCTCTATCATTCGCGATTTGCTTTCTTATTTACCTTCCAACAACTTGGAAGAGGCTCCGATTGCCATATGCAATGACCCGATTGACCGTCTGGAAGATCGGTTAAACGAGATAATTCCTGATAATCCGAATTTACCGTATAACATGATGGATGTCATTGAAGCCATCGTGGATAACGGAAAATTCTTGGAAGTTCACAAACGTTATGCCCGTAACATCATTGTCGGATTCTGCCGTATGGGTGGACGTTCTGTCGGTGTTATCGCTAACCAACCAAACTTCTATGCCGGAGTTCTTGACATTGAAGCATCTCGTAAAGCTGCACGTTTCGTTCGTTTCTGCGACTGTTTCAACATTCCGGTGTTGACTTTGGTTGACGTACCAGGATTCTTACCGGGACGCGTACAGGAATATGGTGGTATTATCACTCACGGGGCAAAATTGATGTTTGCTTACGGAGAAGCGACTGTACCCAAAGTAACCGTTACTTTACGGAAATCTTACGGAGGTGCACATGATGTGATGTCATGTAAACAATTGCGTGGAGACTTCAATTACGCTTGGCCCACGGCTCAAATCGCCGTTATGGGAGCCAAAGGAGCTATTGAAGTATTGTACGGTAAAGAATTAGCCGCTATCTCTGATCCGGAAGAAAAAGCTAAATTCATTGCCACAAAAGAAGATGAGTATAACTCGGCTTTCGCAAACCCGTACAAAGCCGCTTCATACGGGTATATCGATGATGTTATAGAACCGCGCAACACGCGTTTCCGTATTATCCGTGCTTTCCAGTCTTTACAGACCAAGCGCGTTGTTAACCCGATGAAGAAACATTCAAATATACCGTTGTAAGCCATATGATCACATTAGCAATAAACTGGGGTTACGCACTCCTCGTTACAGGCGTAGGGATGCTGACAGTATTCCTGTTATTGGTTCTTTTGATCGTGATTATTAATTTTCAGACAAAACTCACGAGTCAAGTAGGAGGTCATACAAAAACAGTCCAAGAGCCGGAAAAAGCAGCCGTGACAACGGATACTCATCCCACCCCACACGAACAAGCTGCCATTGCTATGGCTATGCATCTATATTTTAACGCTCATGATGAAGAGCCTCATGTAATCACGATCGAAGAAGTTGAAAAACGTTATTCTCCGTGGAGCTCTAAAATTTATGGCATGAGAAATCTTAATAAGTAAAATAAACAGATTATGAATAAATTCAAAATCACCATAGACGAAAATAATTTCGACGTAACTGTAAATATAACGGATCATGACAAAGCTACGGTTGAGGTGAATGGGATATCTTATGACGTAACTTACGAAAGCAAGAATACGGTTGCTCCTGCCGTAACTCGCAAACCGGCAGCGATACCGACATCAACCACGTATAAGAGTTCCACACAAACTACAACTTCCAACAAGACGAACGCAATTAAGGCTCCGCTTCCCGGTACCATATCCGCAATTAACGTTAAAGTTGGCAGCCAAGTAAAACGCGGAGATTGTTTGCTTGTAATGGAAGCTATGAAAATGGAAAATAACATTGTAGCAACTAGCGACGGTCAAGTGAAAACAATTCATGTTACCGTAGGTCAGAGTGTTTCACAGGAAGATCCACTTGTTGAATTGGCTTAATTACCGTAAAACATTTGAAAATGAAACAAGTAGAAAAATACCTGCTAAAAGTAGCCTTATTACTCGGAATATTTATCATGCCTTTTGCCGCCAGTGCAGAAGAGATTGATATGAAAGAAAAAGTAGCCAAATTCCTGAATGACACTGGATTTGCTCAACTTTTTGCCGGGGATTGGCTATGTTTAGTCATGATAGTTATATCTTGCATACTATTTTATTTAGCTATTGTAAAGAAATTCGAACCTTTGTTATTATTACCCATCGCCTTTGGTATGTTATTGACGAACTTACCCGGAGCAGGGTTATATCATCCGGAACTTTTCGAAGGAGGACATGTACATTGGGAAAATTTCTCGATTTCCAATAACGTTGGTTTGCTGGATTACCTTTATTTAGGAGTAAAACTAGGAATTTATCCCTGTATTATTTTTATCGGTGTAGGAGCAATGACAGATTTTGGTCCGCTGTTGGCAAACCCCAAGAGTTTCCTTCTGGGAGCAGCTGCCCAACTTGGAATTTTTGCAACATTCTTGGGAGCCCTTGCCCTCGGTTTTACCTATGCAGAAGCAGGCTCTATCGGTATTATCGGTGGTGCTGACGGTCCTACAGCCATTTACTTGACGTCTAAACTGGCACCTGGATTGCTTGGCCCTATTGCAGTTGCAGCCTACTCATACATGGCATTGGTTCCGGTGATCCAACCGCCCATTATGAAAGCACTGACCACTCAAAAAGAACGGGAAATTGTAATGAAACAATTGCGTAAAGTTTCTAAAAAAGAGAAAATCGTATTCCCGATCGTTGTAACCATTTTCGTATCATTACTTTTACCCTCGGCAGCACCCCTAATCGGATGTTTGATGCTAGGTAATTTAATGCGTGAATGTGGAGTGGTTGATCGCTTAAGTAAAACGGTTCAAAACGAGTTAATGAATATCTGTACGATATTTTTAGGAATTTCTGTTGGAGCAACAACTACTGCTACCGCATTCTTGAATTTCCAAACATTGGCTATTCTGATCATTGGTATTCTGGCTTTCAGTATTGGTAGTGCTGGCGGTGTATTACTAGCAAAATTTATGAACTTATTCACCAAGAACAAGATCAATCCGTTGATCGGTTCTGCGGGAGTTTCTGCAGTTCCAATGGCAGCCCGCGTATCACAGAATGTGGGACAAGAAGCTAACCCAGGAAACTTCCTGTTGATGCACGCCATGGGGCCGAATGTGGCCGGAGTTATCGGTTCTGCCGTTGCAGCCGGTATATTATTGTCATTCTTAGGATAACTTAATATCTTGGACTACCTCAAAATAAATTTGAGGTAGTCTTTTTATATTCTGTTTATTATACATTATTTTCTTTTAGACATTAAATAATTCATTCTATTCATGGGACTTAGAGGTTTCGGTAGCGACAATTTTTCCGGTGTTTTACCGGAAGTATTCAAAGCACTAGAAGAATCCGCCTTTGGACATCAACATTCTTACGGGAAAGACAAGTACACAGCAAAAGCCATCGAGGATTTTAAACAAATCTTCGGAGACGATGTTGACGTGTATTTCGTTTATAATGGAACGGGAGCCAATATATTGAGTCTCTCGGCTTTCACTCATTCATATAATGCGATCATTTGTGCGGAAACAGCTCATATCAACGTGGACGAGTGCGGGGCTATCGAGAAACAAACCGGCAGTAAGTTGTTGACTGTTCCTACATTTGACGGTAAACTCACCCTCGGATTGATTCACAATCATATGCATGGATTTAACGACCAACATCACGCTCAACCGAAAATCATTTCGTTAACGCAGTGTACGGAACTCGGAACAGTCTACACGCATAATGAATTAAAAGAAATTTGTGATTTCGCTCATGCACACGACATGTATGTTCACATGGACGGCGCCCGTCTGGCAAATGCCATTGCATACCTAGGATGTACTCCAGCTAGTATCACGAGAGACGTAGGAATTGACGTTTTAAGTTTTGGGGGAACTAAAAACGGCATGATGTTCGGTGAAGCTGTTGTTTTCTTTAATACCACGATGTCGAAAGAGGTTAAATATATCCGGAAACAGTTGATGCAGCTACATTCCAAATCGCGGTTCATTGCAGCCCAGTTCTCGGCTGTCCTAAAAGACAATTTATGGTTAAAATCAGCCGCACACGCAAATGCGATGGCGCAAAAGCTTGCTAACGCTGCAGAGCAGATTCCTTCCGTGAGCATCACGCAGAAGGTTGAGGCAAACGAGATTTTCGCTATCATCCCGCGAGAAAAGATTACCAAACTTCAGGATGAATGTTTCTTTTACGTGTGGGATGAAGATGCGGCCGAAGTAAGATGGGTTTGCTCGTTTGACACTACAGAAAATGATGTCATCGAATTCGCAAACCTATTGCGTCAAGAATTATGCTAGAAGATGGATAGAGAAATTATTACCACTGAAGACGGAAGTATCACCCTGTATATACCGGAACTGAACGAGCATTATCATTCCATTCACGGAGCCATACAGGAATCTACTCATATATTTATAAAAGCAGGTATTGAATACTACGGGCAGAAGAATATCCGGATTCTAGAGGCTGGGTTTGGAACAGGTCTAAATGCTTTTCTAACGTTGCTTGAGGCGAGAGATAATGAACGTAAAGTAGTGTTTCACACGTTCGAGAAATACCCGTTGACACCTCAAGAGGTGGAACAGATTAATTATTCCGACCTCTTCACCCCGGAAGTTGCTCCCCTGTTTCAACAATTACATGACGCACCTTGGGAAGAGGATGTTGTCATCACCCCTTATTTCACGCTCCACAAGCATCGGGCAGATTTCGAAGAAGTTAATTTTCACGAATATTTCGATATGGTCTTTTTCGATGCTTTCGCCCCCGACGTACAACCTCGCCTATGGACTGAATCTATGCTTACCAAGTTTTACAAAGCGCTTAAACCGGAAGGAATTCTCACGACCTACTGCGTGAAAGGAACCGTAAAACAAGCTCTCCGTAATATCGGTTTTAACTTGAAACGTCTTCCCGGTCCTCCGGGAAAACGGGAGATGTTGAGAGCAGTGAAATGATTTCATGATTTAGCGATTTCATGATTTCCGATCAGATGTTTCTAAAATCACAGAATCATTGAATCGACAATCACAGAATATTTTAAATTTTGCCCCGTGTTTTCCAAAGACTTAAAACAATTACTTGACGAGAAGTATTTAGAATACAATAAATCGGAATTCTTTATAGAAACCGATCCGATTCAGATACCGAAGTGTTTCGAAGAAAAAGAGGACATCGAAATTGCCGGATTCCTGGCAGCATCATTAGCATGGGGACAGCGGCCCACGATTATCAAGAAATGCAAAGAGTTGATGCAATTAATGGATTATGCACCCCACGATTTCGTGATGCAGGCAGAAGCTCAAGACTACGAACGTTTCTGCAATTTCAAGCACCGCACGTTTAATAGTTACGATTGTGTTTACTTTTTAAGATCCCTAGCGAATATTTATCGCCATCATGGGGGATTGGAAACCGTTTTCACACGGGCCTACCAAAAACATCAAGATATGTTTGAAGTTCTAAAAGAGTGGTATTCTGTTTTCACCTCTTTACCTGCCGAGGCAAGAGTATTGCGACATATTGCTAACGTGGAGAAGGGTTCAGCTGCGAAGAGGGTAAATATGTTTTTGCGCTGGATGGTGAGACACGACGGAGAGGTGGATTTTGGCCTGTGGAAAGATATTCCGACCTCAGCCCTATTGATCCCGCTTGACCTGCACACGGGTAACGTGAGTCGTCAACTAGGACTACTTACCCGTAACCAGAATGACCGGAAAGCCGTGGAAGAACTTACTGCACGTCTCCGGGAAATGGATCCTGTCGATCCGATTCGCTATGATTTTTCACTTTTCGGGTTGGGGGCTTTTGAGAAAATTAAATAGAGATTTGATTTCAATGTAAGATTTACTACATTTGCTCGTAAATTCGTGGGGATTAGAAGTATGTTTTCAGAGGATCAATTTATGAGCCAAATCAATCGAAAGGAAACAAGAGCATTTAAAATCTTGTTTGAGGATTTTTATACCCCATTAGTTATATATGCCCTCCGGTTCGTGGAAGAACAATCAACTGCTGAAGATATTGTGCAGGAGCTAATCACTGATCTTTGGGAATCCCCAAGTAAATATGCATCCTTTATTGCATTCCGCTCGTTTCTATACCATTCTGTCAGAAACCGTTGCCTCAACTATTTAAAACATAAAGAAGTCGAGAAACGATATATTTCTTACACGATGGCTCATGCCAATGCCTCAGATGAAGACGAACAACAGGAGATAGAAGAAGAAGTATATCGTTTACTTTTTAAAGCAATCAGGGAATTACCCGAAAAATGTAAGGCTGTCTTCGAATTACATCTGGCAGGAAAAAAGAATGAGGAAATAGCCTCAACGCTTCAGATTTCAATACTTACTGTAAAAAGCCAAAAACAAAAGGCTCTCCGACAACTAAAAGAAAAGATGGGAAATCTCTTTTATATCCTTCTTTTTTTAGAAATAATCTGATTTTTTCGATTTTCAGCGTGCTACTTTTAGTACCTCTTGTTGTCTCTATATAAAATAGGAGATAAAAATGTATGCTTAAAAATAAAAATCAAATCATTGACATGATTTTCCGTTACTTGACAAACAATCTAACGGAAGAAGAAAAAGAAGAACTTCATTCATGGAAAGAATCAAATGAAACCAACCGACTTCTGTTTGAGAAATTAACCTCAAACAAAACCTTTATCGCCAAAAGGGAAATGTACCGTCACGTGAATACACAATATGCTTTAAAGACCTTTTTACAGCACACCCGCAAACGAAGACTTTCTTTACACTTGAAGATCGTTTGCCGTTATGCCGCTATAATCATCGTACTTTTCACAATCGGTCTCATTCTCTATCCCAAGAAACAGGCGATCGAAACTACGTCAGAAAAAATTGAGACAGGCAGCCCAAAAGCTGTACTACTTGTCTCCGGAGGCAAAAGTATACAACTTCAAACACAGGAACACACGACAAACGAACTTCCCTCCTATGTACAAATCGTGGATAGTAATTCTCAACTGATATACAATAAAAAGCAAGACATTACCACACCAAAAGAATATCACGAATTACAGGTATCACGTGGAGGCGAATACAAACTAACTTTACCAGATGGGACATTCGTTTATCTCAATTCCGCCAGCACGATAAAATACCCGACTTGTTTCGATCCCGATAAACGCGAGGTACATTTATCCGGAGAAGCCTATTTTGAGGTGGCAAAAGATCCGAATAAACCATTCTACGTGATAACCGATAACATACAGATAAAAGTGTATGGAACAACATTCAACGTCAACACGCTCGATCCTGACTATACTAGTACCGTTCTAGTTCAAGGTAAAGTTGGTGTTAGTATCGTCGGTAAAAAAGAGGAAATAATCTTAAATCCGTCTCAATTGGCCTTGTTTGATAAAAAACAACACAAAATCGATATTCAGAATATAAACCCGCAGCAATATATTGCCTGGAAAGACGGCCTCTTCGTGTTTGAAGAAGAACCTTTGGAAAAAATCATGGATAAACTTGCCTTGTGGTACGATTGTCAAGTTTTTTACACAAACCAAGAATCACGCAACATTCGTTTTACGGGTTATCTAAAGCGATACGAACAAATTGACAAGATACTAAAAGCTATTGGTTCAACCGTCAGCGTATCATTCGAAATAAAAGGAAAAACAATCCTTGTAACGAGTAATGAAATGAAACAGTAATAAACAAAAGACGGAAAATGTTCCAGCATTCCCCGTCATTAGTTAAATCACGAACTGACGTTATTCCAGTAACATCAAGTTCATTTTAATAACAATAAAACTTCACAAAGTTATGAAAAATTATTGGATTAGGCCTCATTGCCGCATAGTACACCGGCACAAATTTCCATTAATCATGAAAATCTTTATCGTATTTATGTTATTCTTTAACATAAGTTTATCCGCTGTGACCTATTCGCAATCAAAGAGGGTGAACATCCGTTTACAGGAGGTTCCGATCAAAACTCTATTCGACGAGATTCAACGGCAAACCGGATATTATTTCGTGTTCAATTCAGAACAAGCGAAACAAATGGGAGTCTTCTCCTTGGATGTACAAGAAGAAACTGTCGAAAACGTATTGAAGGATATTTTGCATAACACGCAATATACCTTCAAATTCGAGGATGACATTATCATTATTGCACCCAAAGAAGTCTCCCAAGAACAACCTGTATTGAAAGGAACCGTCAAAGATGAAAAAAATCTGCCTCTACCGGGAGTGACAATTTTGGTAAAAGGAACCAGCAATGGAATTACTACTGATCCCCAAGGCAATTTCACGATCAAACTTCAACCGAATGATACTCTTGTGTTCTCTTTTATCGGAATGAAAACACAATATTTCCGATACATCGGGCAAAAAGAGATAACCATTATCCTTCAAGAAGATAAATTAGAGATTGATGAAGTTGTCGTTACTGGTATCTTTGAACGTAAATCAGAAAGTTTCACTGGAGCAACAGCGACATTCAAAGCAGAAGAATTAAAAAGAGTGGGCGGTCAGAATGTTCTCCAAAGCCTCAAAACACTAGATCCTTCGTTCTCTATTTTAGAAAGTCGTGATTACGGTTCTGACCCGAATCGTCTTCCCGATATTGAAATCCGGGGAAAAAGTAGCGTGATCGGTCTAAAAGAAGAATTCGGTACAGATCCCAACCAACCTCTATTTATCCTTGACGGTTTTGAAACAGACCTGAAAACAATTGTCGATCTGAACATGGATCGAGTTGCCTCTGTTACCATTCTAAAAGATGCTGCCTCGACAGCAATTTACGGAGCCAAGGCTGCCAATGGTATCGTCGTCATTGAAACGAAAAAACCAGAACCAGGCAAATTCCGGGTAACTTATAGCGGGAACCTATATATTTCCATTCCAGACCTTTCCGACTATAACCTGATGAATGCCAAAGAAAAACTTGAATTTGAACAAAAAGCAGGCAGATATACCTCTCAACTTGGAAACAGTAATGAACAACTTTTCTTAGACAGTCTCTACAACCTGAATCAAGCAGAAATTGCAAAAGGTGTTGATACTTACTGGCTAAGCGAACCTCTCCGCACTGCAATCACGCATAAACACAATGTATACGCTGAAGGAGGAGATGATGCCGTTCGTTACGGGCTTGGTTTCACGTACAATGGCACAGACGGAGTAATGAAACAATCCAGCAATAGCCTCGTAGGAGCAAATTTTGACCTCACATACCGGAAAGGAAATTTTCTGTTAAATAACAAAATGTCCTACGATTATTACCAACAAGAAGATCCCATCGTTTCCTTTTCAGAATTTGCAAAAGCCAACCCTTACTACCGTAAAGATTCCAATTCGGGAGAAATTGAACGGTATCTAGTCGACATGAACACCTATAACGGTCAGTATACCGTAGAAAATCCGATCTACAATGCCAATCTCAATAGCTTTAAAAAAAGCGATAAATCCAAATTCGATAACAAATTGAATGCGGAATACCGAATTTTACCAGAACTCGTACTTAGAGGACGTTTCGCTTTAGGATTAAGTCAGACAAAATCCGATGATTTTACTTCCCCTCTAGACCCCTCCTACGACAAAGTTTCTTTTGACAAAAAGGGACGTTATATTAGTGGAAGTGGAAAAGATTTTTATTACGATGGAGATATCACGTTAAGTTATGGTAAAGTTTTCGGAGAAAAACATCAAGTGAATGCTGTCATCGGAACTCGGATGCGTTCGGACGAAAGTAATTCCGAAACAAACTATTCCACGGGATTTCCTATCGGAGATTTTAAACGTCCTTCCTTTGCCACCGGATATGCCGAAGGAGAGAAACCAACCTATACCAAATACATTACCCGGTCGAACAGCTTTTACTTTAACGGGGGATACTCTTTTGACAACAGGTACTTGATTGATGCTAATATCCGACTGGACGGAGCTTCTGTTTTCGGAAGTAACAAACGTTATTCAGAAACTTGGGCCGTGGGGCTTGCCTGGAATCTTCATAACGAAAAATTCATGCAAAATGTACAATGGTTAAACAGACTGAAAATCAGAGCCTCTATTGGTAATCCGGGGAACCAGAACTTCTCGACATTCCAATCCTACACAACTTACACATTTAATAACTGGATTCAGAATGCTTTCGGAGCCAGCATGATCGTCTCTAATTTCGGAAATCCGAATCTGAAATGGCAAAAGACTCTTGACAAGAATATTGGTTTCGACCTAACGTTAATGGATAACAGATTAAACGTAAACTTCGATTATTATAACAAATCGACAGACCCGCTTTTAGCTTCCATTTCAGTTCCCTCATCTGTCGGAGTCAAAACGGTACTCACGAATTTAGGTAAACAACTGACCAAGGGTATCAGCGGTACGATTAAATATTCTCCAATCTACCGGCCTCACGATCGCATAAACTGGACATTAAGTGCCAACTTCAAACACCAGACGGCAGAGTATAGAAATATCGGAAATAGTCTAGATCAGTTCAATCAAGAAAATAGAAATAAAAATTTGGTGAGATATTACGATGGTGGTAGTCCCACTTCCCTCTGGGCTGTACGTTCTTTGGGAATTAATCCCACGGATGGAAGGGAGGTTTTCCTAACGAAGGATGGGAAATACACTTTCGAGTATGATGTCGAAGATGAAGTAATTGTTGGAAATAGCGAACCCAAATTAGAAGGTGTCGTGGGGAGCGTTCTATACTACAAGGGATTCTCTTTCTCCTTATATTTCAGATATAGTCTAGGAGCAGATGTATTTACCGAAGCAACCTACAAAAAAGTAGAGAATATCTCCGAAAGTCAACTGAAATACAATCAAGACAAACGGGCCTTATACGATAGATGGCAAAAACCAGGTGACATCGCTAAATTCAAGGGTATTTCTCTCACGGAAACTACCCCGATCTCATCCCGTTTCGTTATGAGAGAGAATTATATCAAGGCAGAATCTATTTCAATCGGTTACGATTTCGACTCGGAATCAATTCAGAAATTAGGTATTCAATCGTTACGCTTACAAGCAAACACGACAGACTTATTCCGTATTTCTTCAATCACAGAAGAACGAGGAATAGAATACCCGTTTGCCCGTTCGTTTTCATTTTCTTTATCGGTAATGTTCTAAAAAATAAATTATGAATAAAAGAATATACAAATTAACAGGTCTACTCTTCCTATTCGTACTTACGTTAATGGGATGTAATTCGTGGCTCGATGCCAAACCGGAAGACCGAGTAACAGACAAACAGCTTTACAGTACCGTACAAGGTTTCAGAACCGCATTAAACGGAATCTATGTGGAATTAAACGACAAATCACTCTATGGCGGAGACTTACTTGTCACGGGAATCGAAGTATTGGCTCAACGTTATGACTTCTCGGGAAACACGACAGATATCAGTAAAGTCGGAAATTATGATTACACGACTGACTATGCCAAAGCAAAATTCGCCGTAATTTGGGAAAAAGCCTATTCCCTAATCGCCAATTGTAACAAATTACTTGAATACGCAGAACTCAATCAAGACGTGTTGAACGGCCAAAACAGAGAATTAATCACAGGTGAGACTTACGCCTTACGTGCATTCCTCCATTTTGACCTTTTACGCCTATTCGGACCTATTTATAAAGAGTCCCCCTCTGCCGAATCAATACCCTATAACACGAAATATTCCATTTCTGCCACCTCGATACTTCCGGCAAATCAAGTGATCGAGAAAATCCTCAACGATTTGAAGACGGCCGAGGATTTACTACAAAAATCTGATCCAATCATTGAAAATGGGCCTCAGAATCAAGATTCGGAAGACGGATTAAATCATTATACTTATAGGGCTCAACGATTCAATTATTACGCGGTGAAAGCCCTGCAAGCCCGAGTCAATCTATATGCAGGAAATACCGAAGAAGCAGTAAAAGCAGCGAGAGCAGTCGTTGCAGTTCAAGAGCAATGGTTTCCTTTCACCAAATACAGCGAGATCATGGGGGGAACGAAAAGCGCTGACCGTATATTTTCTTCTGAGATTATATTCTCATTATATCATTCTGCACGAAGTGATATCTTTACGGATTATTTCAGTCCGGACCTAGAACCCTCAGCTGTTTATCTTCCCAAGAAAAATCTCGACAAATTTTTTATACAAGAGACAGACAAAGACTGGCGCTACTCTTCTACATGGTTACAAGCCTCAACAAGAGACTATAAATGTTTCCACAAATACGAAAATGTATCAACCACGACAAACTTAAATCATCTAATCCCGATCCTAAGAATCACCGAAATGTACTATATTATAGCAGAAGCTTCCACTGACGCTACCGAAGCATTAGATGCCATAAACAAAGTACTATACAACAGAGGATTAACAGAATTACCCAATAACGATAACTTGGCTTCGACTGTACAGGAAGAGTATAAACGAGAATTCTGGGGAGAAGGACAATTATTTTTTTACTACAAAAGGGTAAACGAACCTTCCATATATTCTTTCTCGGAAGGAAAATCCATCACAATGGATGCAACAAAATACGTGATACCCTTGCCGTTAAGTGAAACTGATTACCGTTAAAATGGAATGCTTTATGAAAAAATATCTACTTATTACACTATTTGCCCTACTTTGGTTAGAGTACGGTTGTGAGTCCGAGTACGAAACCTATAACGGGGAAGACGTTATTTATATGAACGAAACGACAGATACCACCCGATTCTCTTTTACCTATGTCGATAGTAAATACGACAGGCAAACCCAAGAGATAAATATCAAAGCTGTCGGTAAAGTCTACGATTATGACCGGGTTGTCAATATAAAATTTACCCCAAAGAATGCGGTGGAAGGAGTAGACTTTGAACCATTAGCCGAGCAATACGTGGTAAAAGCCGGGGAAACGACTCTTGTTATCCCGATTGTTATGATACGGACGAACGCCCTCCAAACAGAAGAAAAAATCATCGACATGGAACTTCTGGACAACGAGTATTTCAAGACTTACTACGATTTTGGCTCCAACGACCGAACCACGTGGGTACAGACAGACAGATTGAGACAAACTTTAATTTTCTCAGAGTTTATGACACAACGGCCACAACAATGGAATCCCTATGTACTAGGCACGTTCACTCCCAAAAAGTTCAAACTAATATGTGACGTGATGGGTATCGAACGAGAGAAATTTCTAGATGCCTCTTACATGAGCTATCGAACTTCATACATCGGTAAATACATGAAAAAATATCTGGCTGACGAAAAAGCTGCGGGTAGAACAATTTACGAAGAAGACGGAGTTACTGAAATGACTATGGGCCCACAAGCTCAATAACAAATACGGAAAATTATGAAAACAAAAGTATATACCTTACTATCCTTTTGCGTTATATTACTATACTCGTGCTATTCAGACGAAGGGAATTACGATTATAAGGAGATTAACGAAGTTAAAATCAACGGTCTACCAAGTGGAATTGTTACCAAATTTAAAGACGTTGATACGCTAAAAATTCAACCGACGCTGGAAAATACACAAGCAGGCGGGAATTACGAGTACACTTGGACGGCCATACTGCAGGACGGTAAGATAGATGATAAATTCGAGTTTGAAATTGGCAAAGAAAAAGATCTGAATTATTTTATCAAACTTCCTCTCGCAAAATACTACGTTTATCTGGAAGTATTGGATAAAACGACTCAAGTAACTTGGAGACAAAAATTTGATCTAGAAGTAATTACTGCCACTACGTCAGGTTGGCTCGTACTAAGCGATCAGGCAGGGATAACCCAACTAGACATGATCTCCCAAGCCGGGGAGGACGAATTCATGGTTCGAGACTTGCTCAAAGACTTCAACCTACCCAATAAAAAAGGGCCCAAACGTATTCTCATGAATGTAAATTATAGTAGTGGCGCAAGTAGTACGGAAGATAAGATTATCTTAATCACAGAAACAGGAAGTTGTTATCTGGATCCAGAGTATCTCACATGGGAGGAAGCCTTCGATTTAAAATACGAAATGGGAATGTTACCTGAACCGTTCATTCCAACCTGCGTAACTTCCATTGCTCCCCGGGATTGGAGTTATACTAGAAACATTTTATTAACTACCACCGAAGTATATTGCAAAAATGTCGGAAGTGGATATATCTACGAATTACCCAAAAATAATATTCTTGAAGAGGAAAAAACATTCAAAGTTGCCCCGGTAGTTATCACAAGTGGGGAAGATATAACCTCTCAATGGGAGCCACCAGTGATACTTTATGACACGGATAACAACCGCTTTGTTCAACTCGACTTAACCTGGAACGGAACCTCTTGCAGAATCCCGACCTTAAAGAAGGAAATATGGCCCATGGCTACAGGGAAAGACTTCGTCTATGCCACGAACACACGCCAGAATTACGCCAGCTCGTTCATTATTCTAAGAGATAATAATAATAAATTATGGCTACACGGTTTAGGTAACATTTACCAAAATTCCTTTGCCCAACTAGAAAAGTATTACTATCAGTTAGACGCTCCAAACATCGAACGAGCCAAATTGTTCGCAGTTCACACATATTATTACTTTCTGTTTTATGTCGTAGATAACCAAATATATCAGTTTGATATGGTTACCAAGGAAAGCCGAAAATTAACTCCTAAAGATAAGGATGGTAATGATATTAACTTCTCCGGAGAGGAAATCACATTTATCAAGTTTAACCTCCTTCAGTATGGGAACAGAAATGATCCGAACGGATATGGTCAAAGTGAGTATTGTCTCATCGTAGGTTCAACCAAAGGAGGTGAAACCGGAGGTATGATTCGAATGTTAAATATCAAGGAGAGAATGAATGACGAAGTAACCCTATATAAAGAATACCCAGGATTCGCCAAACCGATTGATATTGTATTTAGAGAAAGAAAATAATTATCTGCATCCGTTAGTAGAGTAAAAACAATAATTTAAACCGTGCCAATCATGAATATATTTCATTCGACTGGCACGGTTTAGTATCAGTATTTTCTAAATTTCATTACTATTCAATCATTAAGTACATCATCTCTTTACTTCGGTAAAATATAACACACTACAACTCTTATTCTTTAAAACGTTTCAGGTTCACTGAAGTAAATCCCCATTCCGGAGTCAAAATACTGCCCTCTCCCTTGAGAGTGTACCACGGAGATTTATCACGTTCTTTCAGATTTACCAGCACCTGAATGTCTTGGGCCGGCATATAGCTTTGGGCCAGCAAATACAACTTTTCTCCTGTTGCGGGATTCTCTGCCATATCGACCACGATGACCGCGTGCCCGGGTGAACCGCCTTGAATAAGCACGTCCCCGATCTGCATGGAAGTCACCGGTACGGACGTTAATTCCTTCGCCAAAGATAAAGTTCCGGCATAAGCGAACACCACGTCCAGATAGGCATTTCTTTTCCATCCGCCCGGAGCAAAGTGTTCTGCCCTATCCCTTGCAGACAACAAAATAGGACGATGCAGAGGGTAATGCAATTTTTCATATTAATCCAGTAACATTCCAGCCGCAACTTCTTCAGCCACTTTCTTGGAAGTTAATTGCTCCAAAATAGCCAGACCGAATTTGAAAGCATACGCCGGACCTCTACCCGTGATCACGTTACCATCAACCACCACGCCATGAGGTTGCATTTCGGCACCCGGTAAATATTCTTCAAATCCCGGATAGCAAGTCATTGTATATCTTTTGTTCATTTTTATCTTACTCAACACCAAAGCCGGAGCTGCACAAATAGCCGCCACGTAACCACCTTTGTCAAAGTGTTTCTGAATCATTTGCACCAATGCCGTACAATCTCCCAGATTCTTGGCTCCCGGCATTCCGCCCGGACAAATCAAGAATTCCGCCTCTTCTTCTTTCACGTCACTCAACAAAAGATCGGCCACCACAGGAACTCCATGCGCACCTGTAACCTCTTTCTTATCGGAAATAGAAACCGTTTTCACTTCGATCGTTCCCCGACGTAAAACATCTACAACCCCGAGAGCTTCTACCTCCTCAAAACCATCCGCTAAAAATAAAAATGACTTTCTCATAATTCTTGTAGTTTTAAATGATTCTCCAAAATTACGAAAAATATAACAGGTTTCAAATCCTAAATGACAAACTACTCCTTCACACGCACCAGTTTCACGGCATCAGCAATGATCAGTTGCTTCTTAACTGGTAATTTATCATCCGGCACGCCATGAACTCGCACTAAACCGGCACTTTTATCCTCTGCATCAGCCTTGATCTCCCCACCCCTGTCATCCAGAATCACTTGAGCCTTCCCGACCGGAAAATCGAATTTTCCCAAGGAAACCCACCCGACCGGAATAATATCCGCTTCCACGATCACCTCTTTTTCCATCAAGCTATTACATACCTTGTAATGCAGCAAAGAACCCGTGAAAACGGAACTAATCGGGGGATAAGTAAGTGATGAAACCTGATGATAAAAAAAGACTTCATATTTCCCAGCTTCCTTTATATCTGCCGTCCAGATAGCCTTTCCCGCCCCGGTTCCGGAAACTTTACCAAAAGCACTCCGCACGGGGATTCCATAGCTTTCTGCCGTGAACATTTCTGTCCATTCCTTCTTCTCCAATGACGCCTTAAAAGTCGATTTACGCTCCTTTGTCAAGAACGGTAATCTTTTCCGCTCCCCGGAATCAATCAACTGGAATTGTTCACTCCGGTTATCAACAATGATCTCGCCGGAATTTTCGAAGAAACGATGATCAATATCCCAAATGCCCTCCATACCGTCCCTTATTTTGGAAATTCCTTCTTTTACTAAAGGAATATTATAATCACCGGGAAAATTAGCCGCCAAATTCGTCCCGATGTAACCATGATCCCCGTTCATGATAAATTTTACCTCCTTGCATACTCCGGCCGGAATCATGTAATATTTCTCTCTCAGGGGCATATTAAAATCCACGGCAATGCCTCCTTCTCGTTTCGACATAAATTCATCCACCGTTTCATCATCAGCAAGAATTGATATAACCCCATCCATATCCGACATATTCCATACTTTAAAACCAACTTGATATTTCGGGAAGCCATCCGTAATAATTTGCTGCACCTGAATATCTCTTATATCAAAAGACGGGAGTCCCTCCCGTTGGTATAATTTATCCATAAACGGAAGTAAATCAACCCCTAGATCAGCCTGAAAATTCCGAGCGATCTGTTCTAAAGTAATTTCTTCAAATTGAGTGCCGGAAGAGAGCTGTTCCGAGAATTGGTACAACTTTTCGGGGGCAACAGAAGTAGATAAATAAGCTGCCAATGCTCCTGCTTCCAACTCGAAAATTCTTGCCTGTACTTTATCCGGTAACGAATCGTTAGAAAGAATTTCCTTCAAGCTGGCTTGCTTTAAACAATCAATAGCTAACATATCATCCGGTCTGAGACCGGTATTTCCTATTGTATATTTCTTTTTAGAAATAAACATTTTGCTAAGTAGCATATTGGCTGCCGGATAAGTACCTGAAGACAAGAATCCCGTGAAATCGTAATACATAGGCAAAATGTCATGTAACTTTTGTTGAAGCAACGTGACGTTAGATTGCAATCCCATACGTTCAACACTATAAATCCCTTCCGGATCATCCAAATTCTCCTGTCTTTCCTTTGCAAATTTTTTCGCAACAGTCATCGGGACGTAGGAAGGAATACTTGCTGCCCGTTCTCCCAAAAAAACAAATTCAGGCTGGACAAATTCGCTACCCGTTTTCCATTTCCGTAAAAAAGAAACAAACGAGAGAGGACTTTCTACCAACATCAATTTTTGAAACGGGTAGCCCCGCCCGATTCTTGCCTCCAAACGTCCTTTGAGCATGGCCAAGACCTTGCTCAATTTCTCTCCCTGAATTTCAGTATACCCCTCGAAAAACAATTCATGGCCGGGGAAATAATAAAATTCCACATGAAGATTACCGATCTCGATTTCTTTCTTATGGTAGTTCCCGATACAAAGCGTTATCCCGGGTAATTTCTGCCGATTCTTGAAAAATACTTCACCTGTTTCGTATTCCGGCTCGCCTTGCGATAGAACCTGTTGTCCATCCCGTGTTTTTACCCGCAGAGTATATTCCGAGAAATTTATTTCACGGGCATAAGGTGATACCATATTGATCGGGGGGACAGCTACCGGGTACCAAAGAATTTCCGGGTGTAACAAGGTATAGTTTTCTCCCAGATAAGCAAAACGAGTTCCGAAATTGAATAATCCACGTCGCTTTCCGGGATCATACCTTCCTACATTATGCCGCTCTTCAAAAGGCACATCCAAGTAGCATATCGCCTCATCAATTTTACCTTTATAGGAGAGATGCAAAGAAATGGTATCACCCGGCAAAAGCTGGCGTTCAAGCACGACAACCTGCTGATCCCGGTGATAACCCATATCGTTACCTGCCTCCTTTAGAGAATAAATCTCTAACGAAGGATTCAGGTACAACACGATCTCCGAGAGCCTTTCCTGATTCCGATTCTGTAAGGTCATCCTGCTATCCAACCACATCTCTCCATCCTTCCACTCGTAGGTGATTTCATGGTTAGTAACCCGTGCTTTAGGTCGGGATTGATATTCGACATAAACTTGCCTATACTCTTCTGAACGGTACTCCCGCTGCCGAATTGCAGCCCAATATAAAAACAAACAGATCACGCTGCACAATACAACTACTCCCCCACTTCCCCATTGCAATCCTTGATGTTCTTTATGGTCCCGCAGACGTTTCATGTTAGCGCCCCAGAATAAAACTCCGGCAACACCCAACCCGGTATAAGTCAAGCGATGCAGCAAATACCCCTTCAAATCAGGGTGTCCTACCACGTCCGAAAACATATTCGGCAAATTCCTGCCCCAAAAGTCAAACGCTCCAAACTGCCACTCATCCAAATAGAAATATACACCCAATCCCAAAAGTCCCAGAACTAAAACAGATAGCAGACGATTTTTGACCATTGCCGATATACTCAACGCACAGCCCAATACAAAAATTAAAGTCGGAATGGACAAGGTGAACAGATAGAAAACATAAATCCACACGTTAAAAGGGGCTCCTACAACCCAGAAGTTTATATACATACATACCAACAGCACGCATATATTCACGCAAAGGAATATCCTGAATATTCCTAGAAAACGACCGATGCAGTATTCACTGTTCCGAAACGGTCGGCACAGGAATACTTCCATCGCGTCTTTTTTCCTTTCCCGGTACACGACCTCCATGCACACAAACAAAGCAATCAGGACTTGTACCAGGTTATAGTAATACATACTAAAAAAAGGAAAAGAAGAAGGAAGAGCCACTTTATACCAAAACACATTTACTCTTCCTTGCTTTATCATCTGCCATAACGAAATACCGGCAAGGGCAATCACTACAAATCCCAGAAAAACAACATCTCGTCTTAACAATTTAGACTCATAGCGAGCCACGATATTCACGTTACGCATATTCATTTTATCTACCCCTCCTACGGTGCCAGATTAATATTCCACAACCAATTAATAACAGGGGTAATATCCCCACGAACATCACTTTCACCCACTTCATAGATGACAATTCCAGTGAAATCGAGGTATCGGCAGGATCGGGACGACGGGTATTCACCGGGAATTCCCCATCCGTCAACCAACGGAAGGACTCCGTGATCAACGAGAAGTTGGACGCCTTGATACCCTTCCGGTACATCATCAGTTCGGAGTTACTGATACAATCCGCATCTCCCAACACGATAATCCGTTGTTCCCGGTTTCCCATCTTCCGGCTCAAAGCCAAGGCTATCGGGTAAACACCTTCTTTTTCCCCGGCAACAGGGTTGAGTTCTACCGGCTCATTCAATAAATCCCGGGTTTCTATCTCGTTCCAACATCCCGTGTCACGCGTGGTCAAAACAGGACGCACCATAAAACCTTTATCCATTGTATAGTTTAACGCCGTGGCTCCGGGCATCGTGATCACCCGTTTTTTCTTCTGCAAATCGGCATAGTTAAGGGACATCTCCGCAGCATCTTTTGTCAATTCACCCCGAATCAGATCCGGATCGAAATCCCGACTGGGTTGTACCAGAACACCGGGCATAAACTGCACCCCGAAACGTTCCACCAAAGGATTCATTACTTCCTGACGCCCCGGTTCTCCCGCAATCAACAAATTTCCTCCACGGGCCACGTAGCGATCAATCTTTTCCAACTCGCTTTCGGTCAACGGTTGTTTCACATCAGCAATCACCAGAATACGAATATCTTCCGGAATCTCCTCCCCCTCGGTCATGCGATAGGCGATCACATCAAAACCATTATTTACTAAAGCATAACGAAAAGTCGGATTCTTGGCAAAAGCATAATAATCCCGATCTCCCACGTTGTTCATATCCCGCTCGCCATGTCCCGTAAGACAAGCCACCTTGGGTACCTCCATGATCAGGCGTTTCAGAGCCGCAGAAACCTCTGCCTCCATCGGATGTACAAACATATCATTATACAACCGCAGGAAAGTGGCCGAACCGTCGGGTAACACCAACTGCCGCACGAAACGATAACCTTCCGGAGCAAGGTCTATCTGGGCCTCGATCTCTTCGGGAGATAAAAACATTTTCAGATTCAATTTCATCTGATCAACATATTTTTCGGCCACCTCCCGGTCGCTCACATCAGCATACCGTTCCCGTATGTAGGACGACGCTTTTTTATAATAATACACATACTTCATCTCGATGTTCGATTTGAAACGGATGTACGGTTTGAAGTTTTCCATGTCACTCTTCAGAGAACGGGGCATCCCGTAAGAAGAGTTATCTCCCAAAAGATTCACGTAAGTGACAATTGTCAAATCGTCTTTCATCCTTTCCAGTATACTTTGACTTTCTTTAGTCAATGTTTGCGTCTTACTCGCTGTCGCATCATAATACCATAAAAACGTGGGACGAGAAGCCATATACCCTAATGCCACGGTAACTGCAATCACAACAAGATAACGTCCTACCGTCATCACTTGACTCCGTTTTGCCCGGTGAGCCTCGATCTTCATGATTCCCAACGTCAGGAAAAAGAGAATGACCACGACAAAATACAGGAAGTCCTCACTACATATCAACCCGTCAATGAACACGGTTGCCCGCCCCCTGATTGACAACCAATACGTGATTTCACGCACGAAAGCTATATCCTGCCCCACACTACCGATGAAATTCAGCACGATTAACACGGCCAATGTTCCCACGGCCGCCACAACCTGATAAGAGGTCAGGCTGGACATATAAAGCCCGATTGCTGCGTAAGCACACATTAACAAATACAATCCGAGTAAACCCGATAAGGCCGCAGAAAGATCAAATGATTCCACCGTGCAACAAGCAAAAAGAACCAGAACCAGCAACACGCCCATCAATATCAACCCGTAAACCATCATAGAAAGGAATTTTCCAAAAATGATCTGTCCCGCTGTCACGGGGGACGAGTACAGAAGTTTAATCGAACCGCTACCAAATTCCCGGCTCATCAATCCCATCGTCAACAAGGGAACATATAGATACAAATATTGTTGTATCACCGTAAATGTTCCCGACATTCCTGTTAACAGAGCGGTCGTGATACTATATTCTATCGGTTCCCCCATAAATTGTTGTCGCAAAACACTCCGGAACAAGTCGGTAAAAGTCATTCCCGACTGAACGGCAAATATCACTAAAATAAACCAAGCCACGGGAGAACAAAAGAGAGCGCGCAACTCATTTCCCGCTATTTTCAATATCTTTCTCATTCGTTTACAATTACGTTATCTCCGTCTTCTTTTAAACCACACGCCAAAATACCCCAACGCGAACAAGATGGGTAATCCCCACGTGAAAGCAAATTTCGCATAAGGTACCGTGTCCTTACTCAATTCCAACACCGTATCCACGGGCGGTATATTCGACAAAACGATCGGGAATTCCCCGTAGCTCAACCACCGGAACATACCCGTGATTAAAGAGAAATTACTCGTTTTCATCCCAACTCTAGACATCAATAACTCGGCATTACTGATACAATCAACATCACCTAACACGAATATCCGCTGTTCCCGGTCTCCCACGTTACGAGTCAAGGCAAGCATCGTCGGGTAGGACTGTTCTTGCTCCCCGATTTCCGGATTTAATACAGCTTTTTCGTCCGTAAAATTTACAGTGGTTAACTCGTTCCAACTTCCCTCGTCTTTTGTCTTTAGCAAAGGATACACATTGAAACCATGTCCGTTTTTGTAACTTAACGCAGCTGCTCCCGGCATCGTAACCCCATATTTTTGTTGCCATAGTCCCCGCAAAGGAGTCACGACATTCACACCCTCCTCAACAAAAGAGCAAACCAGCAAATTATCATCGTAAGCTTTCGTCGGTTGTACTAAAGTTCCTGGCAGGAAACTCACGCCCAGAGAAGCCGTAAGAGGATTCATCAAATCCGATTTTCCCGGTTCCCCACCAATAACAATATTCCCGCCTTTCGCTATGTATTCCTCGAGCCGAGCCAACTCATCTGTTGACAAAGGACGCTGTAAATCTGCAACAACTAACACGTCAATATCCATGGGTATCGGCCGATCCCCCATCAAGGTAATACTATCCACATCAAACCCTTGATTAATCAAGGAATGACGGAAAGTCGGATCAATGGCAAACGTGTAATAGTCCCGGTCTCCTGCCCGTTGAATATCACGTTCCCCGTGCCCGGTCAGAAAAACGACCTTGGGGGCTTTCGTCACCAAACGTTTCATGGCCGTGGAGATTTCTCCTTCCCTCGGATAAATGTAACTATCATCGAAAATCCGCAAAAAGGTCTTTTCCCCGCTTTCCCGTTCCAACAAACGCACGAAACGATATTTTTCACCCGAAAGATCAACCTGTTGGGCTACCTGTTCCGGGCTCAGAAACATCTCTATATCCAAATCTTCCATGACCGCCATTTTCCACGCTCGTTGTTGCGTGTTCAGATCGGGGAAACGATCTTCCAAAACCTCGTTTCCCGCGTCTGCATAGTAATACACGTAGTTCATCTGAATTTTCGGTTTAAAACGAATAAACTTTTTAAATCGATTTGCATCACTATTCCTTTCCGAAGGAGCCCCCCGATAAAAATTACCTTCCAAAAGATTCACGTATGTCGTAATTGTCAGTCCTCCCTCCATTTTTTCCATAATCTCCTGACTGACCGGATTCAGACTATTCAGTTTAATGGACGAGGCATCGTAAGAACATTGCAATCCCGGCCGGGAGGTCACGTACCCCAACAGCATCGCCAACACGATCACCCCGGTATAACGGGTAAAAGCCATACTTTTTGATAACTTGCGTTTCCCCGACAAGATGACCATAATCGAAAGCATCAGGAAAAGACCGATCACGATCAGAAAATAAAACACATCCTCACTGCTGATCAAACCGTTGATTAACTCGTCGGAACGCCCGGAAATTGACAGCCAATACGTGATGTCCCGAATAAAAGGAACTTCCTGTCCTATTCTTCCCACGTAATTCAGGAAAGCCAAAGCCCCTAACGTGGCAACAGCCGCCACCACCTGATAGGAAGTCAGACAAGACATGAACAGTCCTATCGCTGCATAAGAACAGATCACCAGATAAATTCCCAGCAACCCCGATAAGGCCAACGACATATCAAAAGAAGGCACGTTCCATGCCGTGAACCCGACAAACAAAAAGAGAATCCCCACCAGAATAAGGCTGTATATCATCATGGAAAGAAATTTCCCGAAGATAATCTGTATGCTGGACACCGGTGAAGAATATAATAATTTGATAGAACCGCTACTATATTCCCGGCTCATCAATCCCATTGTCAATAAAGGAATATACAGGTAAAGATGCACCAACATATTCGGGAACAATCCCATATTTCCCGTGTACATCTCTTTTGCTATACTATACCATAAAGGCTTGTTAAATTGCTGCATCAACATAATGTCCACCAAACGGAAATAGGTCATGCACGCCTGAACAGTAAAGATAATAAGGACTAACCACGCAATAGGGGAATAGAACAGAGTGCATAACTCTGTCAACGCTATCTTGAATATTTTTCTCATACTACACGAACTTATGATTCACGTTTACTTTTTCCCGACAAGCGAGCGAACACTTCATCCAGAGAACTCCGCTCCACGGAAACCTCGCTTAACTCCCATCCCCGGCTGACACTCTCGTGTACCATCCGGGCTGTCACATCGTCATCCGTATCAAACCATACCCTGAAACTTTTCGAATTTATTGCCTCCACCCGACTAACTCCCGGCACGTGTTCCAACTCGGTCATTCTCGGCGGATTCTTCAGTACCACCACGAACGAATTCGGTTGGATATAATTGTTAAACTCATCCATCGTCCCTGCGAATACCAGTTGCCCTTCCTCGATCATCTTGATGTGGTCACAGGTGGCCTGCACCTCCGACAAGATATGCGTGGAAAGTAGCACTGAACGATCCGTAGCAATCTCCTTGATCAATTCCCGAATTTCCAGGATCTGGTTCGGGTCAAGTCCATTCGTCGGCTCATCCAACACCACGAACTTCGGATTGTGTATGATTGCCTGCGCAATACCCACCCGTTGCTGGTAACCTCCCGATAAATGTTTCAGCAACCGTTTTCGGAAATGCGTGATCCCGCATTTCTCCATCGCGTAGTCCACCGAAGAACGAATCTTTTTAGGAGCGACCGAACGCAAATCCGCACAATAGGCTAAATACTCTTCCACGGTCAAATCCGTGTACAACGGGGGTTTCTGTGGTAGAAAACCAATATTCATTTTAGCCGCAATCGGGTCCTCCCGAAAATTAATCCCGTTAATATACACTTCCCCTTCTGTCTGGTTCAACACACCACACATGATATTCATCGTTGTCGATTTACCCGCTCCGTTCGATCCCAACAATCCCAATATTCCCTTCTCGTAAATCTCGAAATTAATATCCCGTATCGCCCATTGCACACTATAACGGTGAGACAAATGTTCCACCTTTACAACCGGATTCTCCATGTTATTCATTTTAAAAAATTAACTATTATGGCAGGTAAGGCTTTCGTCACACCTTACCCGCCTGTATTATTATAAACTATCTTCCTTGAGCTGTTATATCTGAAATCTTCCCGAAACCGTCATATTTCACCTGCTTTTCCTCATCCAGATTTCCCGTTCCCGGATCCTTTTGCGGAATCAAGTAAACATATCCTTCCGAATCCGATGCCTGCGTTGCCATCATCACGGCTTTCGTGTTCAACGGTAAGGTCAGCAAACTTTCCGTGTCACTGTCAAAGTCTTCCGAATTGACATTATATCTTCCCTGCGTGTAGAATTTCAGAATACTGATATTCTCCCCCGCGGCCGCCGTGTATTTCAACGAGGAAGCAAGCGAACCATCTATATTCAAACGAACCGCATGAATCTCTCTGGCCGTTGCCACGTACATAATAGGATCTACTGTACTGAAACAAATTGACACGGAACGATCCAACAAATCCTTGATGGCTGCCGGAACCGAATACAAGTAACTCGGTGTCGGGTTAACCAACGTATTATCCTGATTTTTAGTAAAGAACGTGTAAAAAGAATATTCTCCCGATACTTTATCCTTCAACACCATCACCAAGGAAGAGCTATTCATGAAACCTCCGGCCACGGCTTCTTTACCCGCCACGGCAGAAGGATCGAATGGGAAATTGTCGTCATTCTCAGAAGAGGAATACAACGAACATTTGTTCTGCGAGAAAGCCCCGTTAAAACGCCCGAAACGTCCTACCTGTGAATCATACCAGATCGACGATCCACTGGAATGAGTCCCATCGCCCGTAGCCGCGGCAACCACTCGATTATCCACGTAATTGGACTGCAAACCGCCCAAGTCGGAAATCACTTCCGGCTTGATGAATATCGCATCATTCTGACGAAGATGCTGGTACACCTGATTATTCATCACGAGAATCGTCGTTTGAGGTGCCAAATAGAAATGTCCGGAAGTGTATGTCTCGGTCACGAAAGGAATAATTTTACCCGTTTCCAAGAAGGAATAGTCCCGGCAATCAGCCCGGAACAATCCATTTTTTCCGGCCATCCACAGGATATTCTGATAGGTACTCCATGTCGCTCCCGACACGGTATAGGCCACGTTATCAATCCAATCACCCAAAGGCTCCCCCTTAGAGGTGAAAATATCATCGTATTGAATTTTCTCCGTTCCCGTGAATCCCTTGCTAATGTCTTTATCCATGATTAACGACAAATCGGAGGTCTCCCCATCACGGGAATGAGCCACGATAATACCTTCCCCGAATTGGCTCTCCACCACTAGAGAAAAGACAGAATAATATTTAAGCGTGGAAACTTTGTCCGTCACTTCCAAGGTCAACGTGTAACCACTAGCCTGAATCGGCATGGAAGCAATCGTGTCAAGCACCCTTTCGTTCGACAACACTTCTCTCAATCCCGTTGACGAACTTAACTCGATCTCCCATTTATATTCCAAATCCGGATGGTCCGGGGTTCCGTTTTTCTTCACGGGAATATCAATATGCAATTTGCCCAAATACGCCACGTACTGCGTTTCCGACACACCATTCAGGTCTAGTTCCACGTTAGGAATTTCTTTCGTGTCATAGGTACTCTTGTCGTCATAACACGACACGAGGCCGTATCCCAACACGAGCAACAACAGGTAATATATTGTTTTCATCTTCATTATCTTTAATCCGTTTTATCAAAACTTTCGCGCTCTCACGGGTTGGTTTATAGCAAGTCCTCCATCATGCAACAATGGGGTTCCATGTTCCTGTTCGTAATCATCCAGATACTTCTGTAACAACTCGTAGTAAGCATTCGTGATTGCCGTATTATAGAACATATACCCATCCGGGTCCATCCGGTTATACTTGGGCCACTGGTCCGCCTGCCACGGCCACCCTAAAGCGGCCAGTATCGCCTTATGCGCATTCCGGCTATAATAATTATAGTTCGCCAGATTCATACTTTGCCCTGCATTTATTAAGAAATTATAAGTTCGGGCATAAAATGAACCACTGGGAAGCATCGGTAATTGATTATCCCACGAAAACTTAATGCGTGTATATTCCGGTGGGCCGGCCACGAAATATTCCGAAGCACCCAACACAATTTCCATCATACACGTCGTGTCTTCCAATTCAACTAATTTCGGCAATTCCAGCGTGAGATACCCGTAACGTTCCCCGGCGGGAATAACGGCATTCAACACCTTATACGATCCTTCCAACAATCGGCTGCTATCCCGGACGATCGTGTACCCTACCGTCCGGTCGTAATCCCGGACGTCCCCGACCAACTTTAACGGGATATTCACCACCATCGTCTCTTCTTCCGGATCACTCCAAAACGAATAAGTCTGATCAAAAGTCTTCGTTAAGGAGTTATATCCCGGATAAGTCCTCACGTCCACGCTATTCCATGGAACGGTTACCGTGGCCTGGGTCTCGTCAAATGTATCTATTCCCACTTTCGAGCAACCGCCGCATAGCAAACCACTCAAAAGAAAACATATCGCGTACAGAAAATTAAATCTGTTCATATTCTTTCATTTATAGCATTATTAATCATCATTGAACACGTCCCATTTCCCGTTCAATAGCGGGATAAGGCCACAAATATTTTTCGTCACTCATCACGATGGTCGAGTTTGGAATATCCGCTGCTCCAATACGCTTGAAATAGAAGAAGGACACCCCCTCGCACAAGAACTCCCGCCGATATTCATTCATCAGGCATGTTAATAACTCGTCTCGTGTATAGCCACTAATATCAATATAGTTCGAACGATTCTCCCTCAACGTCTTCAAATAAGACACGGCCTCGGTCAAATCAATATTTGCTCCTCGCAAATAACTCTCGGCCACGATCAAGTACATTTCCGGAAGACGGATCAAAGGCATGCGGTTTAGTTTTAAATATCCCGATGAACGATCCTGCGCTAACTTTAACGGTGTATAATACCCGTTGGAATTCCTGAAGAATAACTTTTCCCGACGGTAATCGGCATTTTCCCCACTTCCCGTTTCTTGGTAAATATTAAGCAAATTATCCTCACTCAATTTGATAGCTTCATACGCCGTACCTTCCAAGAAATTATAAAGATAATAATCCGTCAAACGATCCGTGAATGCCGGAATATTTAAAGAAGTAATATGTTCCGTGGAATGAATCGGGTCTGTACTAACCAAATCTGTCGTCACCCACTGGTAGAGTCCTAAACGCTCGCCTTCACGAATTACATCCGACGCTTCTTGACGAGCCGAAGCGATGGATGCATCACTTCCCTCCCACATATATACTCTTGCCAATAAAGCTTTCACGGCAAAATAATTCAACCGGAAAGTACGGTCACTGAAGAACCCGTCGTCATTCAACGCATCGTAATAATCTGCAGGATGTTTTCCCATGATAGGCTCATCATCCAATAATCCCAAAGCATCTGTCAAATCCTTAACAATCAATTCTATCGTCTGATCATACGACAACTGGGGAGTCATCTCTTTGTCATAATCCGTCACGTACGGCACGGTTGGTTTCGTTGATTTATCCGTTCGACCAGCCAAATTCCCGTACCCATACAAGCGCATCATATCAAAATGCAACATGGCACGAATAGCTAACAATTCGCCTTTAATCATCCGGTAAGAAGCCGGATCCAACACCCCCTGACGCTTATCTATAAATTTCAACGCGTTATTCACATTGGCAATCACGTTATACGCCTTCTGCCAAACACTGTTAAGCATACTCAATGCCCGCTGGGCCGTGTACTGGTAGGTTCCCATTGCATACACGTAAGCCTGCGAGTGAATCGTGTACTGCCCGCTTTGCATTTCCGTAGAATACCACGTGAGCTGTTTCCCGTATAAATCAACATCCGCCATACCGATATAACAACCGATCAGGGCCTGCCGGAAACCAAATTCATCATCGAACTGATCTTCTTCCGGTACTTGCGAAGGGGGTGTCGTGTCCAGCCAACTATCACAAGCCACCATCGTGCATAATATCACACACAACACGATATTTTTTATTATTGTCTTCATATCTAACTAATTAAAATGTTCCAATAAGCGAAAACGACATCGTTCTGGCAAAAGGATAATCAAATCCTCTCTCGGCCTTTATAGATGAGATTTTCGAGATCTCTTCCATATAGAAAGACACTCTCAATCGTTTCATTCGAAGATATTTAAGTATATCCGCCTGAAAATCATAATACACGTTCAACGATCCCCAAGTCAATTCCTTCGCATCCTGCACGAAACGAGAAGTTGCCCTTGTCATCTCCTGACGTGACAAGGGATCATCGTCATACCGGAAAGTTCCCAAACGTTTAAAAGGAGTTACCTGTCCCGGTTCTTTCCAACGACCGTACAATGCCCGTTTGTCAACATTATAATTCATGTCCACGTTCTCCACCCGGTCTATCAATGTCCTATTATAATACTGATACCCGGCTTGGTAACGGAAAGTCGTGCTGACACCAAATCCTTTATGCTCGAAAGTGAAACCGAAAGTTCCCCTGTATTTGGGTAATGAATTACCTACCGGGTATAAATCCGATTCGTAATACGTGTAGGTCAGTGAACCATCCTGACGAATATAAAGTTCCTGTCCTGTCATCGGGTCGATCCCGGCAGAGCGCACAGCCCAAATTGTTTCCATGGACTCCCCGTCCACGTATTTCAGCACCGGACGATTATTTGCTTTATCCGAAGCCATCTTATCCCGTAGCTCGTTGAATGCACGCATACTTTCCGACAACCGGATAATTTTATTCTTCGTGGTCACCAATGAACCGAAAACGGTCAAGAATGTTCGGTTCTGTTGCAACACTCCATAAGAAAGATAAGCCTCAATTCCACTATTCCGTACCAGTCCCAAGTTATCTTTCACGGTCGCAAATCCCGTACTTGTCGGCACAGAAACATCCGTCAACATATTCTCCGTATCGGCCCGGTAAAGATCGAAACGTAACGTGGCCCTATGAATCGTTGCATCAACCCCCACGTTATAATCTTTTTTCTGTTCCCACTTCAACGAGGGGTTTGCCAAGCGCCCTAAATAGGATCCCGTCATACCCAAATAATTCGCATCCGTGTAATACTGGTAAGTTGCCACTGCTTCATTGGTATCAAAATTCTGATTTCCGGTTAATCCGATCGAACCCCGAACTTTAAATTGACGAACCAAATCCTTCCATGGGAAAAAATGCTCGTTATGCAAGTTCCATCCAACTCCCACGGACCACCCCGTAGCCCAACGATTATCGTTTCCGTAAAGCGAGGAAGCACTGGTCTGCACGTTAAAATCTAGAAAATACCGATCGTCATAGCTGTAACCACCTCCCAACACGAAATTAATCTCCCGACGCAAAGATGACGATCCTTCCGGACGACTGTCCAAGGCATACTGACGAGCAAACGTAATATCTGCAGACTGGCTATTGGGGAACCCTTCGGCCTTATGCACGTAAGCCTCGTATGAATATTCGGATATTCCAAAACCACCCATTGCCAAGATAGAATGTTTACCTATCGTGGTTGCATAATTCCCATGTAAATCACCGGACACGTTACTACTTTTCCCATTATCCAAACGATAAGATCCTTTTCGTAATTGTTCCTCCACCGGAGAGTCTTTCGTAATATTAGCAAAACTTGAATGCGCAGCCGGTAAGAACTCGTCGCCATCATTCCGCTTAAAAGACAACATCACACGAGCTCTCAGGATCAAACCATTCAACGCTCTCCATTCCACTTGAAAATTATTCAAAAAATCCACGTAAGACTCCTTTTTTAACGTACCGATCTCGGCATCATACATCGGGTTGGGAATCCGATCTTCAGCCCAACGTACCACCTGTCCCGTTTCGGGATCCTTTGCCCGCCAGTAGGGATTCATCTTCGCATAATCACTAAAAGCACCATAAGGGGAGTCATAACTTTTATTACTATTTACAGTCATTGTATTGCTAAAAATCAAGTCATTTCTCCGATAAGACAAATCCAATGAACCGGAAATATTCCGTCTATCGGATCCCTTCATTACACCGATAACTTGATTGTAGGACACGTCCAGCACGGCTCTTAATGTCTCGGCATCACCCAATTCCACGCTCAAGTTGTGTTTGTGCCCCACACCCGTACGCAAAGGTTTCGATAACCAATAGGTGTCTAATCCTGCTGCAACCAATTGTTTTCGCTGCTGATACAACATCTGCTTTTGCGTGTATAACAGAAAATTAGCATCATCATAAATCCCGTCAATACGTTCCGCTTCCAACTTTTCCTCTGCATCACACAAATTGTAACTACTCAAATCCGGCATCTGTATATCCACACTGCCCGTGTAAGTCACCCGTTGTTCGTTACCAGCCAAACGTCTAGTCGTGATCACCACTACCCCATTAGCTGCTTTAGAACCGTAGATGGCTTTCGCGGAAGCATCTTTTAACAAGGTTACACTTTCAATCCGGTTCATGTCCATATCCATCACCCGCTCCGCCGTCACCTCGAACCCGTCAAGGATAAACAACGGTTGATTCGGACTATTTTTATAATTTCCCTTCAAGCGGACACCTGTCTCTTCCAGCGGGAAACTCGATATACCCCGCATCTTCATTTCCGGAATCGCATTCGGGTTCGAACCCATCTCCAAGTTATCCATGATGAATAACGACGGGTCAAGATTTTTCAGACTTTGAAACAAATTTTGATTTCCAGCCCGCATAATATCCTTGGCTGTCATCGTGACGACCGCACCCGTGTAACTACTTGCCTTACGGGTAAATATACCCGTCACGATCACTTCGTCCACGCTTTTCACCTCCTCTTCCAACACCACGTCGATCTTCGTACGTCCACCGACAGTCACTTCCTTCGGTTTATAACCCACGAAAGAAAATACCAACGTCGTCACGCTTGTCGGCATCGTCAACCGATATGCACCATCAGCTCCTGTACTCGTCCCCAAGAACAGAGAATCCCCCTTCACGATTACCGTTGCCCCGGTAGAACTTCACCGTTCACATCCCGCACGGTTCCCGTAACCGTGATCGAAGTCGGTTGCTGCCGAGGAGTCACGACTACCTTTCCCTCAAAGTCTACACAAGTTAATCCGGTCCCCTCCACACAGGCCTCTACCGCTGCCTTAACTGTCACGTTCTTCAGGTCAACCGTCACTCGCTTCGTCTCCCGCTCCACCTCCTCTTTTTTAAACACAACCACATTGTCTCCCAACCGGTTGATCTCGCGTAACGCCTCAAGCAAACTGGTCGCTTCAAGCTTTAAAGAAATTCTTTTCACATTCTGTTGTCCGTAGACCGGTGAGTGAGTAAACAACGTGGTTAAGGACAGTAATAACAATCCGCATAACGCACCACGCATCACCGAAAGTCTACAAAACACTTTTGCTTTGCAGTTTTTTTTCATAACTTTGTTCTGTTTTAATTAAACAAGTGCCTTGTTATCAACAAGGTCCCAAGCCGGAAATGCCTCCGAAACATTTCCGGCATTTCTTTTTCACCTTTTCTCTATAATATGTACAATTCCATCTTCCACCCTAAATTCCGGCCCTCCCGCCAGAGTCAATATTTTTAAAATAGATTCCAACTTCTCATCCTTACTCATCTTCCCGCTAAACGTGTGCCGCCCCTTTCTTTTCCCGTCATACACGAAACGAACCTCGTACCAACGGGACAACATCCGGGTCACCACTTCAATATCGTCCTCATCAAACACGAATTCCCCGTAACGCCAAGCTACCACATTTTTCGTGTCTACCTTCCTCACGGAAAACTCTCCCGTTCCACTTTTCCAGCAAGATTGCATACCCGGTTTCAGAATCATGGATGGAATATCGGATTTCTGGTCCATTAAACTGACCTGAACCTTTCCTGTCAGCAAGGTCGTGTAAACCGACTCCTCGTTTTCGTAAGCACTAACATTGAAAGCAGTCCCCAATACCCGGGTTTCAACATCCCTAACCTGCACGATAAATGGCCGGGCGGGGTCATGTTTCACCTCGAAATAGGCCTCACCCTTTAGCTGTACCACCCGGCGGTCACCAATAAACTGTACCGGGTAAACAAACTCAGACGTGGAATTTACCCACACCCGCGTACCGTCACTCAGCACGACAAAATACTCTCCCCCCACGGCGGTTTCTATCCGGTGAAATTCCTCCCGCTCTGGCACAGAATCCGTATTGGCCTCATAGTATAACCCTCCTTTCGTCCCGATCAAAGTGGCTTGTGCCAGTTTCAGACTGTCGGGGACCTGCTTCACCAACCCGATACGCTCTCCATTTCCCAGTACAAGCATCACCTTCTCTTTCACGATCTTCATCTCTTTCAATTCCCCCTGCACACTCATCGACTTGTGAACCTCCACTTTCACCAAAGGATGTAAAGCCACGAAAATTCCCACGAGACAGGACGCAATCGCACCACTAACCACGACAATCCGTCTCAACGAGTACCGACGGGAACGATGCACGGCCAAACGTCGAGCCACTTCCTCATAGACTTTCTGAAAATCAGTAGTCTGGTTAATTTCATCTTCCAGCCTCAACCTTCCGGCGATACTCTTTCCTCTAATTATATTTCGATACAACCTTCGGTTGGCCACCTCTTCATCCAGCCACTTTCCCAGAAGTTCCCGCTCCTCCTCGGTAGCCATACCCAATCGTACTCTAATAATAACCCTTGCTAGTATTTGTTCTCTCTTCATCACCATATATCATCTTGCATTTGATATATAGACACCACTAGCTGAAAAACGGGATGAACCGGATCACATTTTTTTCTGCATTTAACAATCGTTTTAATCAAGGACACAGCTTTATAGCATACAACTTAAAGTCGTCAAAAAAATATCAGAACTGGTAAAATCATTATTAACCGAATTCTATAAAAAAACAGGATTCCATTCATCCCGCATGATTTCGGGCGGTGTCTATAATCATATACTGTGTCGAACAAATATCTTATATTTTGTATGATAACACTTCCTATATTTAACATTCATTACAGATCATCCGAGAATAAGCCTCAAAGACTTGTTTCCTATAATCCATCCGGGGAAAGTGCCCCTACTATTTCCGCAACACTTTGTTCACATCAAATTTTTCCCCAAATTGTATTCTCAAGACAAGGTTTATTCCATAATCTATATCCCGTAACAAGCAAAAAAGGATATTTCTATCAATATGCTCCCATCGTTTCAACGACACCTCCAAACGTGAACTCCACACGAACCATTCCGTCTATACAAGTGCTATAAATTATGAGAGAAGATCAACAGCTAGAAATTTTCATCCGAAAACACTACTCATCCATGTGTGCCGTCGCCTTACGCTTTATCGGTTCTCCCGACATCGCACAAGACATCACTCAAGAAGTCATTATCAAATTTTGGAAAAACCGAGCAAACTACGAAAACATTAAATCCTCGGATAACTTCCTATATACCATGATTAAAAATGAAGCCTTAAATTACCTGCGAGGCTCACAAAGAGAGAAACAACGTTACAACCATCTTGAGGTAGAGGAATTTGAACATCCAAAAGTACTTAATATGTTGATCGAAGAAGAGATCAATCAAATTTTGATACACGCCATCGATCTGCTACCCGTACAAAGCGCTCGTATCATGCGCCTCATCCTGTCAGGGTACGAGAACAAGGAAATCGCAAAAGTCATGGGTGTTTCCGTGAACACGATCAAAACACTCAAATATGCAGCGATCCGCAAATTGAGAGAATATTTCAATTCGAATGATTACGAGCTTGATCAGCCATGAAAGCGTATTCCACATAGGCACAAACATTTAACCCGGTTAAAATATTCACATTTCATTCATCCTCACTCGGTTCGAGTGGTGTCTTTTATTTAAAATCAAACTGTTCCAAGTAACAATCATGTTTAATTAAAACTCTACAACTATGAAATCTAAATTATTATCAAAACGAGTACTCGTACTCTTCATTTTATTACTGGGATTCAGTCCGCTAAGCCAAGCATTCGCACAATTCGGGATCACGGGAACCGTAACTGACTGGGCCCGAAATCCGATCATCGGAGCAACCGTGGTAATTCAGGGTACCAACATCGGCACCACAACCGATTTCGACGGTCATTACACGATCTACGCCATACCCGGTGACACGCTCGTGTTTTCGTATTTGGGTATGAAAACCTTGAAAGTTGGAGTCAGAAGTTTTGGAAGTGTTATCAACGTGGTCTTGCAGGACGATTCGTTTAACTTCGAAATCTCGCAAAACGATCCGGTAATAAACGAACCAACAATAGAATACAAGGCTATTTGCCCCTAGCACACACGTCTGTATTATATAGAGAAATCACCACAGATTCGGATTACGCCCCCAAACAAATCTCTGAACCTCCGTACAGTATGACATAAAATAGAACACCATGATAAAAATACTATTTATTTGCACCTTCATTGCCAGTTTTACATGGGGAAATAAAACAGACACGCTCACTCCCGACTCTCCCAAAAGCATTCATGGAATCGTAACGGATAGCGTAACCGGCAAACCGATCCCCGAAGTGATCATCATGGTCAAAGGAACAGAAATTGGCACGGTAACTAACGCAGAAGGCCATTACAAAATGGTCACGTTAAAGAATAGCGCGTTAGTATTTTCCAAAGAAGGAATGAAGACCCAAGAAATTCCCGTGGGCGAGGAATCAGAAATAAATATACAAATGAAAAAAGAAACAAAAGACACAAAACCACCCAAGAAAATAAAATAGTATCTTGAAAAACAGGGCGGAATAAACCTGCTAAATAATAAAATGATTACAAGAAAGCTGTCTAACAAGTTTAGATAGTCTTTTTCGTGATTGAATAATAAAGGCTTTTCTTCTGATTATCAATCGAAAAACCTTTATTATTCGTGAAAGATTTCGTGTATTTATTTTGCACAACAAACTACATATCAATCACATAACAATGATAATGCGGTTGAAAGGTAGATTCGAATCCATTTTCATCCAAGTGATTGAGTTACTCCATGACGAAGGCTTTTTTTGAATCATCATATTTTTATGCATTTTTTACTTATTTAGAATTAATATAAAATAGACAAACATATGTATTTATTGCATAATGTGATATGGCATACAAAACAAGCTAAATGCGTAAAACGGTCTAAAACATATTGATGTTTTTGTTATTAATTATAAAATTATAATTAAATTGTGGAACGTTTATACAACCACTAAAATTTTTAATGACAACATATAAGTAAGATGCAATTCAATAGAAATTATATCATATACTAAAATAGTCCACTATCGTATTGTGAAGAAAAGGTGTTTTACATTCAAAATTTAACGTTATGAAAAGGAAGGTCATTTTTAGTTATTTAAAATCCAGTATTTTTTTAATTTTGACCATATTCTTATCTTGTAATGACGATTATATGGAGTATGACGTACAAATAGAAAAATTGGACAAGGTAGGGAAGGCTTTCATGGGCCATTTACTATCCAGTTCCGATGGAAAACAGCAATGGAAAAAACTGACATCTCTAGGTGATATTCCGCCAAATGAAGTTGCGCTTGTATTCCAGGGAAACCGTGCGTGGCAGTATATTTTACCATTACTAAAAGATAGTATGCTAATAGGAATGGTATCTCTCCCGATAGAAATCGGTGAAAATAACAAAAACTTGTCGGAATGTTCAATTGGTGCCCCTTTAGTGTTAGAAAAAGAAGAGATTAAATCCGATATTTTTATGCAAGGTATACTTAAATCTTCTATATCTCGAAAATGGCGTGAAAATGGTATTATTATTGATGAAAACTTGATAGTTAATCTAGCAAATTCAACCCTATTTTCACCTCTTTCAAGGGGAAGTGGTGGCTGTTTTTATGCATCTTATACATTGGAAGCTAATAATTATCTAGATGATGAGGGATTTGCTATTATTAATGGAATTAACACGGGGACTTTTTCTGAGATTGCAAATAAAGTTGCTCGTGAGGTGCATCGTGCTTTGGAAATAACAGTTGAAGAAGATATTATTTTTGTTATAGCCCCTACTGAGGGCATTGCGGTGATTTATTACATGCAATTAGCAAGTTATCTCTATGATAAAAATATCACGGCAACCTTCTCGTTTCTTTGGAAAGATACTCCGGATGATGCTGGTGGAGGCACAGGTGGAGGTACAGGTAGTGGCACGGGTAGTGGCACGGGTGGTAATACAGGTGGCAATACAGGTAGTAATACAGAAAATCCTCCAATAACACCAGATGACCCGGGTCATATCGTGGTGAACTTAACAACAAGCGTACTCTCGGGAGAGGTCGAGATCGGGGATACATATTATTTGATATTGGATATTTATCACACCAAGAATCAACCTATTCCTAGAATTACAAATATTGAATATCTCATTAACAGGGTAGGTACAAAACAGGGCGGTTCTATTGGGGAGACTACAGAATGGACTTATGCACGTAAAGCTATTTCTGCCGGAAATTTCCAATTTATTGCGCTTGTACACTTTGAAGGAGATGCAGGAAAAATAAATTCTAATACAGTTAATGTTCGAGAAATGTGTCCTTCGATTTCCAAATTCAAAGATTTGCCGGATATTGAAAAGCGAGCGAAGGAATTATGGAATATGAGTGTCAATTACACTAGAGAACATCAGAGCACCTATGAAACAAAAGAATACGGTTGCTTTATCTACATGAATACTCAAACTGGGAAATATCATTGCGGAAGTGAGGTTATAGAAGGAGAACCTGTTCCACTTGACAAAGAGGTTGAAGCAAAAGTTCATTTCACTTATTCCACTCAAGAATATGACCCGAGAGAGCCTTTTGACTTGATCGTTGGCACACTACATTCTCATTACCCCTTGACTTGGGCTGCATCAGGAGTACGACGTACACCTGGACCATCTTCTACTGATAATGGAGGTAGTTTGCCGGGGTTGGTATATGATTATTTGTATCAAGTATTTGCGGGAGATCCAGTAGATATAAAAGATAATCCGAAACAAATGTACACTTATGGTCCTGACAGAAGAGAAATTCCTTAAATAATATAGAGATGAAAAAGTTTGAATTCATTTTATTGGTTGTATTTTGCCTCTTGGGTATTAATAACATGGCATACACTCAAGAGCAAGATACGGTAGTGATTAAAGATAGTATAGCTAAAAAGAAGCTTGACGAAAAATTGATCAAGTTAACGAAACAGGTGGTCTTGAAACACGGACGAGATTATTATCGGGAATATAAAGAACCTGTTATCAAGTACAGGCGAGTGTCTAAATCTTCCAGAGACCTTCATCCATCAATTATCAGAAAAAACATGAAACGGATATATTACACGGTAGAGTATCCTTATGATATGGAAAAGGAAATATTCTACAGCGAGTATGCCGCAAAAGTCTATTTTTGGGAGGATTTAACTATTTTTGATGTCGCCTTTGGACATGGCATGGGAATTCGAGATTACGATAAATTATCCAGAGCCGAAAAAAACAAAATCGTGATTCCATATAAGCATCGTAAACCCGGTAAGTGGGTAAAAGACACTATCCGAAATGATAAAGGTGACATAATTGATGTTATGAATCGTTACGAGGATCATCAATAGAAATAATTTATTCGATTCTCAAACATGAAAAAATGGAATTTAAACTGTGTTAGCAAAGTTAATACTTTATTCCTTGCTGACACAGTTTAATTTAC
>ENA-UOOA01001071-UOOA01001071.1-human-gut-metagenome-genome-assembly--contig:-P61old-NODE-1071-length-47836-cov-7.129780_pt1 | contig 47836 bp, 38 predicted proteins | sample MGYA00242467_ERZ724014 | MGnify/ENA metagenome assembly ERZ724014 | reverse complement strand
GGCATATCGGAATAATTTACAATTTACAGTTCTCTGCCACGCGGTGATTTTTTTCTTGCAGGCATATGAGAGTCTTTCTCATGTTTGCGTAACACTTCCTGACGCTTTTCCTCCGGGATTTTGAGAAGCATATCGACTAGTTCGGGAACCGTCACAGGCTCAGTTCTTCAATGCTGTAATCGGAACCACAAAGACACCGTCCGGCCTCTGATATGCAGCATTGGCAAGACCGCATACGACAATCAGGGTAGATGCCGGAACGCCATCTGCTTGTTTGATTTTTTCATTGACGGTCAGCAGGTTTTCTGCCGCTTTGTCTATCTGATTGGCTCCGAGCTTAATTTCCAATGCACACCAGGACTTGTCCGGCAGTTCAATTACCGCATCAATTTCGTTATCCCTGTAATCACGGTAATGATACAATTCTCCATCGAAACAGTTGGCATAGATCCTTAAATCCCGTTCACATAACGCCTCAAACAGGAAACCGAAAGTCTCCAAATCCTGAATCAGTCCCGTAGGAGAAAGCTTCAATAAGGCACACGCAAGGGACGGATCTGCCAGATGACGTTTTTCCGCCTGTTTTGTACGGATTGAAGAACGGGCACCCGGTGCGAAAGGAGGCTGATTATCTAAAAGAAAAAGACGACGGAAAACATCAAGATAAGTACTGATGGTGTCATCATCCACATCTTCCGCATCCACAGCCTTAATGTCATTTTTCAGGGTTTTATTCGTGGCAGTCGTACTCTCATTCCGTGCCAGGGATTTCAGCAACAAACGCATTTTATGCACATTCAGCTTTACACCGTCGAGACGATAAACATCATTTTCCAAAATAGCGTTGATATATTCCGCAGCCATCAAGCCAGCTTGCTTTTCAGGCACGGTCAGATTGCCGGGCCAGCCGCCGCGAACAATATATTGCGCCAGTTTGAGAAGTTCAACTTCCCCTGTTATTGTCGGAGAAAGTTCACCCCGGCACAAATTTTCCAAAGAAATGCTTCCGGAAGAAAAACCCGCCTCAAACAGGCTCATCGGACGCATCCGGAGCCGCCCGATGCGACCGGCTCTACTATGCAGAATTCCTTTTCGATTCGGGGTGGCCGAACCGGTCAGGATAAATTGCCCTTTTGCATTACGGGCATCAACTTCAGCACGCACAGCATCCCATAAGGGCGGGACTTCCTGCCATTCATCAAGTAAGCGTGGGGTACTTCCGGTCAAAACAGTACGGGGAGACATCTCGGCAAGATGCTTGTTCTGAAAATTACCATCAGGATCGCCTAGAAAAGACTCACTGTTGCAATGTTGGGCGGAAGTGCAAGGCGAATGGGATGAACAGGAAAACTGCCTTTGGTTCGATTATCTTTTTCATGTCGGAGACGCAGTTGAGGTGTCTGTCTTGTATCGGAATACGAATTGATTTTTGCAGGGATGTCTTTGAGATATTCCTCTGGGAATCTCCGCTTATGGAAAAACGGAGTTCGATAATCACTGAAAACTCTCTGCATTGAAAGGACTTTGGTTATGAATGATGCGAAAACGCAGAGCGTCGCCTGATTTTCATAACCGACTTTGGGGTTTATTGTTGTTCTAAAAGAGCTTGCAGAACAACAGAACTGTTCCACCAGCAATTCAGAGGGCAACTTCACATTTTTAATCACGGATACGGGAAATGAAGTTGAAAAGCGCCGGCTGGCTGGTTATATTGCCGTGGTTGTGATAAGGATTTGAACTTCGAAGGTCTGATAATGGCAATATTAAAGAAAAAACTCAGTTTTGTTTATGAGAAGGCGGAGCAGGAAATTGAAGCGCAAATCCTTGACGGACGCCTGAAAGCGGGGGACTGTGTTCTTTCGGAAAACGCCATCTGTTCTATCTACGGAATCAGCCGCCGTTCGGCAAGGTCGGCAATCTAAAACCTGATCCGCATGGGGGTGCTTTCCCGCCGTCCGGGCAATGGGACTTTGGTCTCATTTTTGAAATCCGGCACAGGCAATGGTATTGCAGAATTTTCCATTGCTCTCATCATTCCGGATATCAGCGATCTTTTCATTCTGAAAATCTGCGAAGGAATTCAAGCCGCCGCCAATCAGTATAACTGCAATCTTGTGATCAAAACCTCAAACGGTGACATTGACCGCGAAAACCAGAATATCCATTACTCAATTCAAAGACAGGAAGACGGCGTCATCATTTTTCCGAATTACGGCAGATTCAACGTGGAGGAACTCTGGCGGCTGAAGGACTCGGGACTTCCGTTTGTGCTGATAGACCGCTATTTCGAGGACATCGACACCAATTATGTTGGAGTGGATAATATAAGGGGCGGTTACCTTGCGACATCGCACCTGATCCGGCTGGGGCACCGTAGAATTGCACATCTTTACGGTTCCCGCGGCAGTGCGAATGACGGACGCCTTGCCGGATACCGCCAGGCATTGAGCGACAATGAGATTCCCTGTAACGAAAAATGGATTCGCCGGTTTGAGGATTTAGCCTTGAAGTCCGGCGGCAGTCGTTTCGAACCCGATGTGGAATGCGGATATGAGAATATGAAACATCTGCTCCGGTTTTCCGAAATCCCGACCGCTGTTTTTGCCGGAAACGATTATCAGGCGCTCGGGGCAGTCAAGGCGATCAAGGAACAGCGCCTGCGTATTCCGGAAGACATTGCCATTGTAGGGTTCGATGAGCTGACAATCAATCCGTTTCTGGAGATTCCTCTTACTACGATACGTCAACCGCAATATGAGATCGGGCGAAATGCTGTTGAAATACTATTACGTAAGATTGCGGAGCAAGACACTGGAAAGCGGGCATCGACAGAGCGGATCATTTTGCCGGTGGAACTGGTGATCGGGGCATCCTGCGGAGCGAAATGCCGTAAACGCAGACATGGCTGGGCATGAATCCTCTTTTCCGGTTGTTTATTTGGAAATATTGAGGATAAGATTAAAATATCATTATTTATTCTAAAAAAAAGAGAACTACCCCTTGATTTTATTTCTTTTTCGCATATAATTAATATTATACAAAAGATACAAGTATGATACAGGTTACAAACAGTAATACCATTCATCCGATGTTTCAGGTTTGTTTCCGAAACATTCCGGGGTGAATCATTGCGGAAAAATACAGAAGTCATTTGAAAACAGAGGCGAATGGGAATGAAGGTTTTTATGAGATGGTTGTATATTGAAAAAAATTCTTTTTTCATTCTGCTTTTCACAGCAGTATCCTGTCTCTTTGTATCAAAGTCAAATGCTGAACCGCAGGAGGTGGAAAAAATGGAGTTGTGCGGCGCATGTTTTGATATCGACGGAACCTTGACGACCCATGTCATGGGATATCATCCCGTCGGATATTTTGAATTCATTCTTGCCGGAATGCTCTGCCGGAAAGGATGTCTGCCCGTCAACGCGCTGGAACAAGTCTCCCTGGTGGAAAATACTGTTGCGGAAGCGAATCCATTTCTTGCGGCGGAACATCTGGGGCTGAACTGTGCGGAATACCGGGAAGAATTGATGCGCTATCAGGAAAAATATCTGGACCGGCACCAGGATACGCTTCGGCTTCTGGCCTTCCTCACCGACCGCGGCATACCGGTCTTCATCACGACCAACAACACAAAAGCACGTGCGGAAACGGTTCTCGAGTTTCTGGGAATCAGGCGGAAGATCAGAAAAATCTACACCCCGCAGATAACGGGGGCGCGAAAAAAGTCCCCGGATTTCTGGATGTATGTAATTTCCGACACGGGAATTGCCGGCAAGAATCTGGTTGTCATAGGGGATGAGGAAATCTCCGATTCGCAGGTGCCGCTTCATGCAGGATTCGGCATGTCCTGCCTGCTTCCCGAAAAGCGGGAACGGGAAAAGCTGCCGGCAGGCTGGCTGGTGCAAAAAGTGAAAGCGGGCTGCATATTGCGTGAATCCGCCACGAAAAATCCGGATTCCCGGAAATTCTCCCGGAACAGGCGTCCCGCGCCTGCCGTTCCCGGCGAAACGGGATATTCCGCCGAATAAACGCTGCTGTCTTAAAAATAAGGAAAAAAGAAATGGAAAAACTCCCGGAAAACAACTTGGAAACGCAGGCGTTCCGCAGAAAGAGCAGAGAAGGTGTCACCTCCTGTTTGCTCTTCTTATTGCGCAGGAACGAAATGAGAATTTTCACTCTGATAGAGCTCCTTATGAGGAAAAGTTGTAAGAGTGGTATTTCATTCCGGGAGCAGCAAGGCAGTGCAGGATGTTGCCAGTCCCCTGATCTTACTTCTCCATTTCTCGTTCCATTGTTGAATTGTTCTAATGTTCAATTATTCAAATGTTTTCTTCCTTCTTCCTTCCGTGTTCCCTGTTCGATATTCTTACTTCGCAGGGTGAAAACAAGAATTTTCACCCTGATCGAGCTCCTCATCGTGATTGCTATTATAGCAATTCTGGCGGGAATGCTGCTGCCAGCCCTGAACTCTGCGCGCCAGAAAGCATTGGGAATCGCCTGCATCAATAATATGAAACAAATCGGCTTGGCATTTCAGATGTATCTCAATGACAACAAAGGCATCTGGTCTCAACCGGAAGCTGTAAGTGCGAGCAGAAATCAGTTTCATCTGCTGGGTGGTTACATGGGGCTGAACCCGGTCTCCAATGCCTCACGCTGGGTTGCTGAAACCAAAGCTCTCCAGTGTCCTGCCAAAGACCCATTCGATGTCGGGCGCTTCCCTCTATATTCAAGTCACTCCATGCTTGCCTTCGTGTATAATTTCAATCAGTGGAGCGGTTATACAAACGGAACCACACCTTTTGTCAATCTCTGGAGATGTAAGCGACCATCTTCTCTGGTTTTTATTGTAGAAATGCCGGGATACTTTACATATTGGGCTAACGGAGGTACACTTGGTTCCTCGAATCACAAACCCGTTGAACTGCTGCGCCAGCACTCCAAGCGGAGCAATATGCTCTTTGCCGATGGCAGAGTCACGGCGGAACCATATATAAAAAAGCTCTGGTTCAAACCCGATCTTGAAAATACTGCGGCAAATAATCTGCCGCTGGACTAATTCATATTCAGACAAAGGAAAAAGAATGGGTAAATTAAAATCAGTCGTATTCGATGCACTTCCCGAGCATGAGACATGCTGGTCGCTGACAACGGCGCCGAACGGGAAAATCTATATCGGAGTCTGCGGGGAACTGACCGGCGGGCTCAGCGTATTTCTGGTTCAGTACGACCCTGAAACGGAAACAACGGAATATCTGCTGGATGTGGGCGAGGCGCTCGGCCGTTCCGCCCGTTCCGGAGCAACGCCGATCAGTAAAGTCCATTACGGCATGATCCCCGGACACGACGGAAAGCTCTATTGCGCGACGCATTTCTCCGGTCCGCCTGTCACGGATGTGGTCTGGCGGCCGTGGCAGACATGGGATGATCCCGTAAGAATGGCGTGCGGGCTTTGTCTCTTCACTTATGATACGGCAGACGGACGTCTGGAGAATCTGGGCTCCATCTGCCCGAATGAAGGGTGCCGCGCCGCAGGTTTTGCGGAAAAGCGCCGGCTCATGTATCTCGTCACCTGGCCGCGCAACCATTTTGTCGTATTCAATGTCGATACCGGAGACTTCTTTGATGCAGGACGGCTTGGAAACACAAATCCGCTCTCCATCTGGACCGATGAACAGGAAAATGCCTATACCGTGGACGATCTCGGAGAAATCATCTGTTATGATGCGGAAGAGCGCAGGCTTCATGAAACAGGAATCAAAATCCCCAAAAGCCCGTTCTGCAGGGAGGAAAACCGCAGTATCTATGACGCAGTCCGGTCTCCGGACGGAAACGGCATTTACGGAAGCGTCTGGAACTTGGAATATATGCCGTTCGCCGGGCATCTTTTTTACTATGACATGAAGAATAATAAGATACGCGATTACGGTCCGGGCAAAAAAGGCTCTGCTGATAAAAAGTCCCATCTCAGCTCCCTGGTGTTCGGAGAAGACGGTTTTCTCTACTATGTCGTGTCGGAGGAAGATATGCACCGGCGTCTGGGGTGTCGGATGTATCTGATGCGCATGAATACGGAGAATGGGGAAAAAGAGGAGATCGGTGCGCTGGACGACGGGCAATGGCATTCGGAATATGTTGCAAAGGCGACTTTCGACTTCAAAGGCAACCTTTATTTTGCCGACACCAACAACCGTCCGACCCGCCTTTACGTCTATCGCCCGGAAACCGGAGAACGCAGACTTGTCAATGACTTTTCAAAAATCAGAAACTGGGGATAAAGAACATGAGCATTCCTATGGAAGAACTGAAAGCATACAAATGGCCGAAACCGAACTTTCCCATCGGGCAGGAGGTGCTTGACCGCACCACGCCGGATGACCCGCGGGGAATTCCCGACGACAATCTGGTTTCCCTGATTCCGCGTTCCGAATACACTTATTCAGGAAAAACATGGCCGCGCGACTATATGTCTTCCTGCTTCATCCCGCAGGAACGCATTGCCTGCATCCCGCTGGCGGGGATTCCGAACGGCTCATCCCGGATTCAGGGACTTCTTGCAGACGGAGACACGCTTTACGGAATCACCGGCGGTGAAAATGCGTATGGTTTCACATTCAGGAAAGAACGTGTCACCGCTCATTTTCTGGCAGGAGGGATTTCCGCCGCTGCCATCATCAAAGGAAATGAGACTCCTTTCATCCTCCTGGAAAACGGCAGAATCATCACGCTGGACGGCAAGGAAATCTTCACTCTGCCCGCTGCTGTCTCATGCGCAACCGGAAACGGAGACCGTTTCGGGGGAATTCTTGCAGATGGCAGGCTGTTTCTCGTCAAGCCATCGGAGCGGACGCTGCTGCTGGAGACATGCCCCGACAAGGATTTGTCTCCGGCAGTCGCACTTGGAAAAACCGGTCTGTATGGAGCTTCCGCCGACGGCTTCCTCTTTCACTGGGACGGGGAACGGTTCAGAAAATTGAACTGCCGGATGCCTTCGTTTGCCGGGCGGCGCGTCTACAACAGGGTCGGCGCGCTGCTTCTGACGGAAGATGAAACATCCTTATGGGGAGGAACCTCCGAGGACGGCATCCTGTTTGAATGTATCCTGAAAGACGGAGAAGTCCGATGCTACGGCAAGCCCCTCGCCGGACGCGGCATCTTTGCCATGACACTGTCCGCCGGAACTCTCTACGGACTTGGTGGAGCAGGATGCTGTCACATATTCCGGCGCGATATGAGAACAGCCGAGCTGACGGATGAAGGACTCCTGAATGTATCTTCTCCCCGTTCCTGGTGCCTCTATGAAGCCAATACGCTTATTCCCGATGGAAACGGCGGAATCTGGGTTGGAGAAGCGGACCGGATCAGCCATCTGTTCCATGTCAGTTTTCAATGACTGAACAAAGAGGATTCGCATGATGAAACACTGGTTTGTATTTTTCATGATCGGATTTGCCGCAGTTTCGTATGCGGGTCAGGTCACAGGCAGTCACAGGGAGGCGGAAATGGATTTCATTGTAATCGGCGACATACATTATTTCGGCAGACACGCAAGAACGCAGGAACGGATGCGCGCCCTGTGCGGAGACCTGAAAAACAAAGGAATCACTCCCGATCTGATCTGCCAGCTGGGGGACGTCATAGAGAATCAGTCCGGAAGCTCCCCCGTATCGGGAGAAGAAGGCGCCAGGCAGTGGCGGGAAGCGCTGAAAGACATCAAGACAGTCTTTCCCGACACCCCCATTCTAATCAGCACCGGCAATCATGACTGGTATGGTAATCACTCCTGGTTCGGTGGAGAAGAGAATCTTCAGCGGTATCTGATTCCGTTTCTGGAAAAGGAGCTGGACTCCTCTCTGAACGGTCAGCTTTTCTATTCCTTCCGCTTCCGCGACTCTCTTTTCCTGTTCACAAATCATGTCGGCATGGATTCCGGAATGGATCTGGAACAACGGAAATGGCTTACAAAAAATCTCATGGCTGCGGATGCGAATCCGGCAGTCCGGCATGTCTGGGCATTCGGGCACTGCGGACTCTGGAATGTCAACTATTTCCGCTTCAACGAAAACGCAGAGCTGCTTCCGCTGTTTGCGGAATCCCGGAAACTGAAAGCATATTTCACCGGTCATGTCCACCAGAACAACATCAGTGTCTGGAAAGAACCGGGGAAACATCCGGTACTTCAGGCGGTCGCCGCAGGATTCAGCCCCGACAATGAGGGGATTCCGCAGAAGGAACGTTTCCTGACATTGAATCCACCGCCGTCTTTTCGCGGCTATACCGCTTTTCCCGAGTCCTGCCCGTCTTACTGCCGGGTCACAGTGAACAACGGGAAAATCCGCATACGTTACGAAAAGATCGGAGGGGAAACCATCGCGGAAATCATCTATGAAGATCCCGGTCGAATACAGGATGCCGGAAAGACGGAACAGAGCGTCAGCCACACTCTTCCGTCCGAGGCAAAAGGCCTGAAACTCCACCTCTATCCCTATTTCCCGGAACGTTTTCTCAAGCAGAAAGAGACGCCGGAGGTCATATTCAACGGATATTCTGCGGGGAAAGTTCCCCGCAACAGCGCGACATGGCATGTCAACCATTTCAGATATACGCTCGAACTGCCGCCCGGGCTCCTGAAAAAAGTCAACACGATCGAATTCACAAATCCGAACAGAGAGTCTTTCCTGATCCGGGACTGTCAACTGGAGGCGATTGACAGGCAGGGAGTATCCCATTTCAGCGAATTGTATCCCATGGTGATTTCCGCCGGAGACCACCGGAATATTTACATGAACTTCGGTCTGATTCATCCTGAATACGGGATCCTCCACAGCTCGCTGGAGTATAACGCGCCCGATGAAATCATCCGGGACTTCCCTCTTGAAGCGCCAATAAAAATCCAACTGAAATATCAATAAAAACGAAAGGATTCTTACCATGAAAAGACTCGTTTCCGCTCGTCTGCTCCTCTCCGCAGCATCGTTCTTTGCCGCAGATTCCATTCAACTGCTTTCCGATCCGGGCATGAAGACCGCTTCCGGCTGGAAGGCATTCGGAAAAAATGCGGTCAGAAAAAATACCAGGACACTGGTTCTGTCGAAACCGGCCGGAGCAGAACGGGAACGCTGCGCATGGCGTGCCAATACCGTGATCCCCGGGAAACAGCTTTCGGGACCGTTCATCCTGACATTTGAGTCGGAGACAAACGGCATCACCCCCGCGCGTGCCGATGATGCATGGGCCGGAGCAGTCGTCCTCATTCACGGGCATAAGGACGGAAAATATCAGAATGTCAAGGTGGAACGCATTCATGGGAAGGAAGCCGGTTTCAGGCAATACACGGTGAAAGGCGTCATTCCTGAAAAAATGGAGGATCTCTTTCTTGAATTCACTCTCCAGAACGCATCCGGAAATGTGAAAATCAAAAATATATCCATGCTTCTGGAGCCCTCCGGAAAAGACGGCAAGGAGGAACCCAAGTGAAATATCTGCTCATCTGCACCTGTCTCTTCTGTTTCGTCTTCACCAACATGGCCGATTCCGTCCAAGTGCTTGGCGCCCGGGATATGGCAGACAAAAAGCTCTGGAGGGCGTTCGGCGCAGCCTGCTCCCGGTCAGAAGATGCGGGAAAAACCGTCCTGCACCTTCAGAAAACGAAAAATGAAGACGGCCGCTGTTCCTGGCGCGCAGGGTCGATTCTGCCTGAAAACGGTGCCTGCGGTCCTTTCACGCTCTCATTTCAGGCTGAGCTGAAGAATATTGTCCTCAATCGTCCGGATGATGTCTGGGGCGGGTTCACCATATTGCTTCATGGTCATAAGGATGGAAAATATGTAGCTCTCAAGACGGAACGGGTCAGAATGGATGGAGTCGGTTTCCGTCCGTATACTCTCAGAGGTGCCATTCCAAGTGGATTGACGGATCTTTATCTGGAATTCATCTTGCAGAGAGCGTCGGGAAGTGTGAAGATCAGGGACATATCCATGAATTTGCAGGCTGATGGGCAAAAACAGAGATCGATTACGACAAAAGTGGTTGGCGGCAGAACTGTGGAATTGTTTCCAGTGCCCCGTCATCCGGTCTCCTCCGTTCCGCTCCGGATGGATGGGAAAGACTTCGTCTTTTTTGATGGAACCAACACCCGGCAGATTTACGATACGACAATTCCGGAGCCCTCCGACCTGATTGCACACGCAGCAGCCTTCGGCACACCCGGAGAACTGCGCCGGCTTTTCGTCGGCATTCATACACTGCGTCGGCTGACCTTGAAGAGTATTCTCTTTACCGGTCTGCAGGATGCATCAGGGCGGGAAATACCGACTTCTGCAATAGAAATATTCCGGGTGCACAACTGGCCGCAGAGCGATGGAATGGGACGCTCATTGAGCTACTCCATCGTACCGGAAGTTCTGCTTCCATTCCGGGAAACGACGTTACAGCCGAACTCCTCCGCTAATTTCATGGTCCGAATCAGAATTCCAAAGAATACACCGCAGGGAATCTACTCCGGAAAACTTATATTTCGCACAAACGGAGTGGAAAAAAAACTGCCGTTGAAGTTGCGGGTACTTCCGTTCACACTGGTCCGGCCAGACAATGAAAATATGGTTTACCTGGTGCATGTTGGAAATTTCGGAGACCGTGTGGAGGATGCCGTGGAAGCATGCCGGGAATTCAAAGACAGAGGTATAGAAGGGTTGGTGGTGGCGTGTCAGTATGGGAAGGGAATGCTTCAACTGGTAAAGGACGGCAACGCCAATCTCCGCATCAAGTCTTTCGGCAAACTGGAGCAGGCTCTTGCCGGATACAGAACTGCGGAAATGACCGGTCCACTGATATTGCATTTCAGCGATCAGCTTGAGATTGCCGTCGCCAGGGCAATGGGATTCGAACTGCCGCGCGGCAACGAAGCCGGCGGAGTGAATGATGCCATGAAAACGCCGGAATTCTCCGACGCAATGCAAAAAGTACTTGCCGAGATAAAAAGAAGATGTGCTGGGACAGACCTTTACATCATGTGCATTGACGAACCGGGTGGTTTTGTCGACCGCCGTGACCGTGCGGTCTGGGAATGCAGAGAAATCCGGAAGGCGGGACTGAATGCCGCCGTTTATCAGTTCGGCAGTTTCTGGAAACAGTTGAAAGATATTTGCCGGCTTCAGATATTCAGTTCACAGGCCGTTCCCGGACAATCAAGAAAAGAGACCGCGAGAGAAGTCAGACTCGCGGGAATCAAAGGTTTCGCCTACGGAATTCACGGTTCCTATGACGGTTATGCCTGCGGCATCATGCCGGGCCGTGCCCGCAGCGGCTATCTGGCGCACGAGGAGGGTTTTACGGGACAGACCCTCTGGCTGTATTCTCCGGGAAAGCCGATGAACTTCAATGGAACGGAACAGTTGAAATTCTTTCCCCTGCTGAAGTATCGCGGCACCGACGGCAGGATTGTTTCCACTTTGCAATGGGAAGGGCTTTGCGAAGGAATTGATGATTATGCCTACATGAACACCCTTGACAGGCTTCTTGCACGACATGGAAAAAAGGCTGAAGCGCAGAAAATCGCGCAGGACTATGAATGCCTGAAAAAAAATCTGGCTGAACAAATTGACCCGCGTACGGGAGATGAAGAAAAAATCGCCGCTTTTTCCAATCGGACGGCGGACGCAGTGCGCTGGCAGATTGCTGAATGGATTATGAAACTTCAGAAAATGGATCACAAAATATGAAACAAAGTCTTTTTATCTTTTTACCGCTTCTCTTTCTTTTACCCGGTCGTGCAGAGGATTTCTTCGCCGGAATGATGAATACGCCCGTAATTGACGGCAGAATTGATGCGGGAGAGTGGAACGGAGCGAGACGTTATGACACCTTCACTCTGTTCGGACGTGCCGTTTCCGGAAAAGCTCCGCTGCAAACCACTGCGTGGATCGGCTGCGATTCGGAACATCTGTATATTGCTTTCCGCTGCATGATCCGCAAAGGAATTCCGCTGCGCCTCGAGCAGAAGGAAAACGATTCGCAGATATCACATGATGATTGTGTGGAGATTTTCCTGAACGGCTCTCCCAAAGGCAGAACTTATCTCCAGTTGGGACAATCCGCTGCCGGGGTGCGCTTTGATGCGGAGGTCAGGGGAGGAGCCAGTCAGGTAAACAGAAACTGGAGTTCTTCCCTGTGGAAAAATGCGGCGGGACGCACGTCCGATTTTTACGATGCTGAATTTGCGATTCCCCTGAAGATGCTTCCGCTCGACGGCTCCGGTTTCCTCCGCTTCAATCTGACGCGAACCGTTCGTGCCGGCGGCAATGCCTATCTGTCTCTTGTCCCTATGTCCGGTGATGGCTGGCATCAGCCGGAAAAATTTGCAAAACTGATTCTGCCTTCTATTGCCGGATATGGTGAAATCACCGCAATACCGCAGGAGAGAGTGCCGATTCTCATGGGAAACAACAATTTTATCGTCATCCTGACCAATCATACCGGACGGGAACAGACAGCAGAGTTGAGGCTTAAAACTTCAGACGGAGAAACAAAGCAGGAATGGCGGCTTCCTCCTCATGCAAAGCAGCAGGTCACCCTACCGTGGAAATGCGGCAATGCAGCGGGAACGTTTTCATGGAGTCTCTGCCGGAACGGGAAAGAAATTCATGTCTCTGCTCCGGAATCCTACGTCATCGACAACGGCAACTGGAGCATTCCCGCGGTCTCCTATGCGGGCAGAAAAATTGTCTGCCGCCTGAAAGTGAATTACGGGAACGATGAATTGAAAAAGGCAAGAATACGCCTTCACCTCAGAAAGGACGGAATTGATTTTACTGCGCCGCAGATGCAGCCCTTCACGGAAAAACTTCCGCTGGCGGGATTGCCTCCCGGCGGATATGAAGCGGAAATCCTTGTCATTTCGGAAGACGGCAAAACGCTGTTTCAGGGAAAGAGCGACTTTCGCGTCGTCAGTCATTTTCTGCAAGCAGGCATCACAGAATGAAGCATAGCATAAAAATGAAATTCGGGCAATATGATTATGCCGCTTTTTCCGGTTATGCGGCCTATGCGTGCTGCGCAATGGTTCTTTCCATCGTGCTGGCGCCGCTTGCCGAAAGCTTGGGTTTTCCGCTGGACCGGGGCAACCAGGGCGCCGGAGGCGCTCTGCATTTCTGGCGGAGCATCTCCATGTTCTGCACAATGGCATGCTGTACATTCATTGCTGGAAAATTCGGCAAACGCCACTCAATCGGAACTGCGCTGCTTGTAATCGGGCTGGGAATCTGCTGCGCAGGATTTGCCGGGAATTATATGTGGCTGACGGGAGCGGTCATTCTCTCCGCACTCGGACAAGGGGTTTTCGAAGTGCTTGTCACACCGACGGTTCAGACACTTCATGAAAAAGAGGACCCCTCGCGTTACATCAATGTCACCCATGCATTCTGGTCCATCGGCGTCGTAAGCATTGTCATTCTTTCCGGCTGGGCGCTCGGAGCAGGAGTTTCCTGGCGTGTAATTCTCTTTTTTACTGGAATTGCGGCGCTGATTCCCGGAATACTGTTCCTGGCCCCCTCAAAGAAACAACATTTTCCTCCCTCGGAACACCGGTCTCCGGCTGTGATCTGGAGTCAGATGAAACAGGTTCTGCGCATCCGCAGGTTCTGGATTTTTCTTGCCTGCATGTTTCTTGCAGGCGGGGCAGAGCACTGCCTTTCGTTCTGGCTTCCCTCTTTTATCCGTATGGAATATCAGAGCGGCAGTCTGCTCTGCGGGCTCGGCACCGCGTTTTTTGCTGTCGGAATGGTTGCCGGACGTCTTCTCTCCGGGATATTCGGAAGTGAAAAAAGGATGTACCGTATCATTCTCATTTCCGCTTCTGTCAGTGTTCTGCTCGGATTCCTTCCTCCTCTTCTGCACACACTCTTTTTTCTTTATCTCATTCTTTTCTGTCTGGGTTGCTCCTCCGGTCCCTTATGGCCCAGCATCCAGAATTATTGCGTGGAAGAGATCAGAGAAGATCCGACCACCATGTTTATTCTTCTGCCCTGCATCGGAATTCCGGGATGCGGCTTTTTCACATGGCTGATGGGGTTTCTGGGAGACTATATCGGTCTGCACGGGAGTTTTCTGCTCGTCCCCGGCTGTTATCTGCTTTTGTGGACTCTTATTTTTCTTGAGAAGAAACATTCACGGAAGATTCATTGACCGCTTCCGGAAATATTCTATTTTACAGAATGTGGAATGGTTCAGGTGCAAACCGGTTAGCTTTTAAAAGTGGTTGTCCTATGATCAGTGTCCCGGAAGGACAATCGGAAAATTCCTGTATCCCGAAAACTCCCCCTGGTGATGGAATCGCTATTTCCAGTGATGGACCGTCATGCAGCTCAAGTATAAAGGAACTGATGACAGAATCATGATTTATCATCTTTACTGTCACAGGATTTTTTGTTGCCATATCCGGAGCAAGCCCGATTGTGGCGGTAAAAGAGCTGAACATGCCTTCCGGCAACTGGAACAGCAAGGCATTTTCATAATGGACGCCGAAAGAGAAGCCATATTGAAAGACTGTCTTTTTTCCGTTGACGATTGTAGTCAATGAAACAGGATTTCCCTGCCGGTCAAAGCTGATATCCTGTCCATACGAACGAAAACGGAAAGCCATGCTTCCGCTGCCGCCGAGAGGGAATGCGAACGGCTCGATCTCTGTAAGAAAATAATCACGTGCCTTTGCCGGAAGTCCTTGACGGAGGTTCAATATTGTATGAAGTACATCGGCGCAAAGTGTTACCGTGTTGTAATACATCTGCCGGACGGGAGCGGATATTTCCTCCGGGCTTGAATGATTATACCGGGCCATCAGGAACTGAAAACAGCAACGTCTGGAATCCCGGTTCTTCCGGACATATTCCGTGTACAAGTTCATTACAGTTTCGTCAATTGAACTGCCGAGACTGCGCGGGATATAGCCTGCCACATCCGCCATTCCCAATGGCGATATTTCCACAAGCTGTTCCGTTGGAGGCTTTTCAAAGAAACCCAAACGGTCCAGAAACATCAGATCCGTTCCTCCGGGTCCCTCCAGTGCATGTAATGAAAACAAGGCATCCTCCAGAACATGCAGAAGGCAGCCTGCAAACTTCAGCATTTCCTCCGAATCCTCAGTCCTGATACACTTTGTCAGATAATGACGGAAACCGTTGGTCATGTGAATATAATTATCATTTCTGAACTTGTGCAGTCGCCGCAGACAGCCGTTCCTGAAAGTCCAGTAACGGTATAAATCATTGTAAGGCGTATCCGGCGGATAATGAAATTGAATCCCATCCGTTTCAAAATAATACGGTCCAAACCTTTCGGGATCGGAAAAGTAAAAATCCGGATAATTGCAGTATTCTTTAATCAACTCCGCGACAGGGATATTTCCTGAGTCGACCAGGGCTACGGCATTGGCTGTGAGTTTTGAGTGTTCCCGGCTGTTCGGCATTTTCTGACTCCCCTTTCCTCAAAGGCTGATCCGGCTGAAATATCCGGGTTCTTTGTAAGGATGTTGCAAAAGATCGGAAATAGAAATTTCATCGGACACGATTTCCGTCTGATGTCTGGCGCGGACACTTCCATCGGCATAAGAGATGTTCGCCTTGCCTGCATGTTTCAGATGAATATAAGCGGCATTGGCTATGATCCGGTATTCCTGCTGACGGCTTGTGGAAAGTATGGAATCAAACAGAACTCCGTAAATGGAAGGCCGTCTGATGGACTTCATCAGAACTCTGGTCGTGTCATAAATACCGGAAAGAGTGACTGTTTTTCCTGAGGCAAACGGCTCAGAATAGTTGGTACGCATTGCATAAGTCGTCCGATAGGAACCGCCGCTGAAATTTCCGGTAACACAGCGAATCTGCTTCAGACGTGAAATATCGTCCGCATCCACACCTGTGAGCCTTGTTCCCAGAAAACCCTCCTGCGCAAGCACTCTGGTGAAATAAGCTCCTGTCCCGTTCCCGAAACATTCCGGCGTCCATGAACCGAAGGAATCTCCATAATTCAAAAGGCCGAGCATCAGCTGTTTCTGGTTGGAGAGGCAATGAACCGCCTGCGCCGCCTGACGGGCCTTGTTCAATGCCGGCAGCAGCATCGCCGCAAGAATCGCTATGATTGATATGACGATCAGAAGCTCGATCATAGTGAAATGCGTCCTTTTTTTCATCCGTTTTCTCCTGTTTGTAATATTTTTTCAAAAGAATCTGTTGTAACTATGCAATACAGTAATTATAATATAAATCCTTAAAAAGTCAATACCGCAAAAAGCGCATCACGAAAAAAAAGAGAGAAAAAAATTGAAAAATGCATCAAACTGAAGTATATTCTAACAATAGTTTAACTTTTTCTTAAACTTATCTGGAGATGGAGATGATAAAACGTTCGGAAAAGAGAGGGCTGTATCTGATGCCCGAGAAAGTGGATCGCAAGATCGCTCTGCCGGTTTATCAGCAGATCTGCGATCAATTGCGGAAAGAGCTGGTGCTGAACGGTTATCGGCAGGGAGAACGTTTTTATTCCTACCGCAGGCTGGGAGAACTCTATAAAGTGGAGCCCAGGACGATCACCGCTGCGCTGGAACCTCTTCTCCGGGACGGACTGTTAATCAAGCGGGCTGCCAGCGGAATTTATGTCGGCGATGCAATTGACAGGGATGTTGTTCCACATGAAGTCGGAAATGTCTGGTATGCCGTAATCGGAGAGAAGTTCTCCCATCCGTTTTATTTTAATGTCTTTGAGGGGATTGAGTCGGAAGCGGAACGTTTCGGGCTGCGTGTCATCGTCGGCTTGAAAAAAGATCCGACCAGTTTCAAAAGATGGTTCTGCCCGCAGCCGGGGGACGGCTTAATCATTACCGGCTGCTGTTCCCAGGAATATCTGGATTCTGTATCCATGAAATGCAATGGCAACATCATTGTTGTCGGCAGTTATGATTTTTCCGGCGACTTCGGATGTGTCACCAGCAACTATCACCGTGTGGTGCAGCGGTCCTTGGAACTGGCAACGGATTACGGCTGCCGGAGAATCGGCATCATTTCCAATTCGGCGAAACGCCTGATTTCCATGGAGCTTTTTGCCGCCGCCGAAGCATGCCGCCGGTCCCACTCCAATGCGATTGAAAACCTGTTGCACATCACCGATCCCGAGGAAAACGGTTACAGGGCTATGGAAAAAATGAGTTCTTTCCGTCCCGATTGTGTTTTACTGACTGAACCTGCATTCATTGGAGCGATGGAGTATCTTCATAAACACGGAATGCGCTGCCCGGAGGATGTATTTGTCATCCGATACGGCAAAGAAGCCAACGATGACCGTTACCTCAATCTCGCTGCGGTGAACGTGGAAAGCGACAGCATTGTTTTAGGGCGGAATGCCCTGCGCATGCTGATTGCCAACAGTAAGGACACGTTGCGCTTTGATATGAGATTGACCGTCCCGTTTCAAGGACCGGAGAATCAGAAAGATTGAGCTCCGGCTCATTCATTCTGTTCTTCCGGAAAGTCTCAGTTCGCTTTCGTCCAATTATATTGGCGGAAGCGTCTGGAAAAACCGTCGATTCCGAAATAAGAAAAAGATTTTTCTTTTTGCCCCTTGACAAATGAAAGAATCCGGAATATAATTATAGTGTTGCATAAATATACATCAGATAAAAATATTGCCATAGAGAATAAGACTGGATGAAAAGACTGAAAGTAAATATCATTCTGATGGATGTCGACGGAACCATGACGGATGTCGGCGGCAAAAGAAAAACCATGGCTTTAACTCCATTGGAACATCTTGTCAGACTGGTTATGGAACAGTATTCCATTGAGGCGGACGAAGCGGAACGGAAAATCCGTGCCTGCGGTGATCCGAACCTTCATTGCCTTTCGGAATTCCTGCCCGTGCTGGGGATTGATGAAGAACAATATTTCTTATCATTGAAAAACGATCTGGCGGATTATATATCCATCCCTGCCGACACCGTTGCATTTCTCCGGGCAATGAAGGAAAAGAAGATTCCCGTCTGCATGGCAACAACAAATTCACTGTTTATGGGACTTGCCAAACTCGCCGTCGGCGGAATTGCCGACCGGAACGGCAGCGAGTTCATAACCCGCTGCCATCCCGGGAATGAATTCCTTGATCCGCTCGGTAAATTTTCCGGAAACTACTACTCGAATATTCTTAGAAAATATAACTATCCGCCTGATATGACGATGATGATCGGCGATGAGCCGGAATATGACTTGTATCCAGCCCTGAAAGCGGGTATCAGATATGGAGTCATCATCCGAAGAAATCAAAAAGAAAGTATTCTTCAGAAAGAGAGAGGCATTTTCATTAACTCTCTGGAAGTTTTAACCAGCATGATAAGAAAAGGTGCTTAAATGAAACAAGAAGAGTTCTATCCGGAAGAATCCCGCATAAGAAAAAGCAGAAAGACGGTCTGCTCTGTTCACGGTTCCATGTTCTTGTTCTGCAGGCTGAAAACAAGAATTTTCACTATAATCGAGCTCCTTATGAGGAAAAGTTGTAAGAGTGGTATTTCATTCCGGGAGCAGCAAGGCAGCGCAGGACGTTGCCAGTCCCCTGATCTTACTTCTCCATTTCTCGTTCGATTGTTCGATTGTTTTCCGGTTCCTTCTTCCTTCCGTGTTCCCTGTTCGATATTCTTACTTCGCAGGGTGAAAATACGGATTTTCACCCTGATCGAGCTCCTTATCGTGATAGCGATCATTTCCATTCTTGCGGCGATGCTGCTCCCCGCCCTGAACAAGGCGAAAGGTGCCGCACTGAGAACTTTCTGCCTGAACAATGTGCGCCAGCTGAATCTTGTCGTCAATCAATATGCTTCAGATTTTCAGGACTATTGTTTTCCTCAAAGAGATGATGTCAGCGTGGGAAACAGTTCCGGTGGTTCCGGGAGGACATGGTATGAAAAAGACGGCCCCGCCTGGCAGTATATAGGAACTCCGAAGCTGCTGATCTGCAAATCCTTTTCTTCCAATGACTCCCAGGTTGTCGCAGGGAGTTCCAAATACGGGTGTTATGCCGTAAACAGAAACTGTTTCATGGGATATGCTTTCAACTGGACGAAATATCCCGGAGGACTGAAACTCAGCAGAATCGAAAAACCTTCCTGGAAACTGTTGATTGCGGAACATAAATATGCCCCGGACGGATTTCAGTATGACCAGCTGAAAACAGACCCCGGGACGACCAGCTTCCGTTTCCTGCATCTGAACAGGATGAATACGCTTACTGCGGACGGACGTGTGCTGACGGTGAAAAAAACTGAACTGCTTGATACGGCCAACGACCGCCTGTTTCTGGCTTTAGCCTATCCTTGGGATACGAGTGCAAAACCGCCGCAGTTTCCATACTGAACGGTTCTTTTTAAAGTCAATTTATTCAAAAATAGGAGAAACTTATGAAAAAAGCATTGCCGAGTGTCTTGCTGTGCCTGTCGCTTGCGGCGTTTGCCGCGGCACAGGGAACGGCGGGAAAGAGTTTTGTCATTCCGCGTGTGGAAACCGCTTCCACGGGGTATAAACTGGATGGTCTGCTGAATGATAAAGTATGGGAGAAGGCTGCCCTGATTCCGGATTTTACCGCTACCGCATTCAGCGGCAAAACGCCATCAAAAACTGTTGTGAATCAGACTTCCGTCAAGATTTTCTACGACGTTGACGCCATTTATCTGGGCTTCACCTGCAAAGACGGAAATATCGGGAAAATCATTACGGGGCTCCCTGCCGGGCAGACGGTCGACGTGCCGATTGCAGGCAATGACGATTGTCTGGAAATCATGCTCTTCCAACCCGGATCGGACAAAATCTATTATCATCTGCGGATTGTTCCATCCGGCGCGAAGGAGGATGCCAGAAATCTTCTGTCGGCACCCGGCAAGTTTCAGCGTGACAACACCTGGAACGGCAACTGGCAGGTCAGAACTTCAAAAGACGACAAGGCATGGTATGCGGAAGTAAAGATTCCATTCAAGATGTTTGCCGAGTCGGAACCCGGGCTTTTAAGCAGCACCCCTTCAAAAGGCGATACGGTCAAAATGAATCTGGGGCGTGTGAGTTCCACTTCTGCGGAAGTGACAAGCTGGGCTCCCGGTTCGCACGGTTTCCACAGCGAGTTCATACCATGTGAATTTGCCGGTATGCCTTACGGCGATATGCAGATCGGCAAGCCGGAAATACAGCGTTTCCGCAACGGGAAAAACATTTACAGCTTCACCATCAGAAATACTTCGCAGCGTCCGGCGAAACTTCGCGTCGTCGCAACGCTGACGGAAGATGAAACGGACCCGGAAAAGCGCCGGGAACAGTTGCGTCGGCGTTCCTGGCTCAAACCCGTCAAGGAAGAAAAAGTAATGGATCGGCAATATGAACTGAAGGCGGGGGAAAAAATTCCGGTGGCACTGGAATACAATCTGGACAACGGCGGGGAAAAGGTATTGTCCCTTAATATTGACTGGTTAAGAATGAAGCACAATATCTGCCGCGGATATGCTGTTGATCAACTCTATGATATCAAAGATGGCCTGAAGAAAAATACGGAAAAGGTAAATTCATTGAACTCTGTATTGCAGAAGGCTTCTTCAAAAAATTTTAGGATCGGCGAAGATGTGAAAGAACAACTTTCTAAAACGGAGAGCCTCTTGAAAGTTGCATCAAACGCCGAGGAGAAACCGGAAAGAAGAGTCGAGGCTCTCAGGCAGGTCGAGATTCTGCTGGATAGCCTGGAATTTCATATCTCCACCTATGTGCGCCCTTGTTTATGGAATATGGAAAAAGGCAGGAAAAATGCCTCTATCGCCATAGGAACGGTGAGTTCCGGTGACAAAGTATTTCGCGATCTGCCTTTCTCCGGCAGCTTTACGGACGCCGTTTCTCTCAATGTTGCCGGAAATGAATATGAATCTGCACAGTTTGTCATTTTTTACCTGAACGGGAAGCCCGGAAAAGTTGAAATGACATGCTCCGACCTGAAAAATGAGAATGGAGCGATGATTGGCGCCGCACAGATCTTCTTCAACCCGGTAGGCTACGTCAATATCGGCGACAGCGGTCATCACACACATAACGGTTATTGGCCGGACGTGCTTTATCCCGGCTCTGCGGCGCTGCCGCCGGCAAAGGGGAGAATACAGCCTGTCATGCTGACTTTGAAGACGGAAAAGAATCAGACTCCCGGCAATTACAGGGGAAAGGTGACATTCAGAACCGGCAATGAGACGCATGAAATAGCGCTGAACGTCCGGGTTTATCCGTTTTCCCTGCCGGATAAAAAGAGCCTGGGCATGAACATCTGGTTTCACGGCACCCGCATCCAGACCTTTTACGGGGATTTCAGCCCCCGGCGTTTTGAACAGATCATGGAAGTCATGGGAAGATACCATTTTGCAACGGGTATCCGTGACAATATGTTCCGCTCGCTGCTCCGTGTCCGGAAGACAAATGACGGATATGAGTTTGATTTTTCGCGGCTGACGCCTTACTATGACGCCGCTTTGAAAAATCATGCAAATCTGCTGAATCTTGAATATCTCGACCCGGAATACTTCAGGACGCCGCGCAAAATACTGATCGGCAGCGACGGCAAACTGACAAATTTTCTGCCGGACGATCCGGTTGCCGCAGCTGATCAGTTGTTTCGCCAGACAATCAAATATTTTAAAGAAAAAGGGTATTACAAATATGCTATTCTGCAAGTAAGCGATGAACCCTGGAGCCTTGAAAAGCAGGAATACATCCGCAAAACAGTGAGCCGTTTCCGTAAACTGGAAAAGGAGCTTCCGCCGGTCATTTCCGCCGGAGCAGTCCGGAACCGATCCAACCTGAATGGATATATCACCGTATGGTGCCCTCAATTCCCGCAGTTCAATCCTGCCGACTATAAAAACATGCCGGACAATGAGAAACTTTATTTTTACCAATGTCTTTACAAGCCGGATTTTCCGATGTTCATGATTGACCGTCCGGGAATAGAACCCCGGATTTCCAGCCTGGTCTGCTGGAAATACCAGGCAAAAGGGTTTCTTTACTGGGCGTCGGAACAATGGATCGCAGGACATCCCTCCCTGCCGGAAAACCGGAAAAAACTGGCAAACCGCTGGATTCATGAGGAATGGGGATTCCCGTTTCAAAATGCACCGGGGGACGCCTGTTTCATTTACCCGACGAAAGACGGCGTTATCGCTTCGCTCCGCGCACAGTACATCCGCGACGGTGTTGAAGATTATGAATATCTTGCAATCCTGAAACATTACAGAGACGCTGCACTGAAAAAAGGGAAGCTGAATGCCGATCTCAGAAGAAGAGTCGAGGCGCTGCTGAGAATACCGGACCATATCGTAAAGGCAACAAATGTGTGGACGCGCTCCGTCTCGGAACTTTCGGATTTCAGAAATGATGTGGCGGAACATATCATAATGTTGAAAAATATAACAAAGGAGTAACAGCCGGTTATGAAACATTCGATGAAAGCGTTCTTTGCATTGATCTGTCTTCTTTCCGCAGATTCCGCATATGCGGGAGTCCTGGAAAATGATGAATTGAAAGTAATTTATTCTGATAATCGCGGGTATCTGATCAGCGCTATGAAAAAGGGCGACAGGGAGCCTCTGAATATCAATCTCTGCCCCAGTGTATATGTTCAGGCTGTCGGGGAAACCAGAGGCAGATATGTTACGTTCGGGCAGTTCAAGACGGTCGGGGTGGAAAAGAACGACGGCACTGTAACCTGCCGTTATCTTGCGGAGATTCCCGAGGGGAAAATCCGCATCGAGACGGAAACACGGCTTTCCGGGAATGTGATCAACGCCCGCATCAAAGTGAACAATGAGTCGGAAATTCCCATTTTGCATGTCCGTTATCCCACCTTGCAGGGAATCTGCTTTACACAGGACGGCGCGGAAGATGAGCTGCTCTTTCCCTATCTGATGTCGACGCTGGTGAAAAATCCGAGGAAGAATATCCTGCCGCCCGCAATCTATCCCGGTTCCGCCGGTGTCAACTATATGGATTGTTCCGGCGGCGGTCACGGGATCGCAATCATAGGCCAGCCGAAACTGCTTGCCGCCCAGTATTTCTATCATAAGTCGCCGAACGGCAAGGGCATCATGATGGGAATCGACACCCGCCACGCAATCCGGAAAGGAGAACAGGCGGAATATTCTTTTGAAATTCTGCTGCATTCCGGAGATTTCAAGGCCGCCGCAAACCATTACAGGAACTTCTTCTACCGCCATTTTCCAAAACCGCAGTATCCGGATTGGCAGAAATATTCCAATGGCTATCTTGCGGTTCTCTGGTCCAATGCGGAGTATCCCGCCTATACGGAAGAGGCGGAACTGCAAATCAACCACACATGGCGTCTGGGGTTGAATCATGTCCAGTACTGGGGGCAGACCGGGCGTCATTCATGCCCCGGCTATCCTCTTGCAGATCCCGTGCGCGGCGGCGAGGATGGGTTGAAAGCGATGTTCAACCGGGTGCATCAGAGCGGCCTGCATACGGGAGCTTATTTCTGGGGATGCGGAATCGGCCTCTATGAGGTCATCTCGAAAAAATTCCGGGAAGTCCCCTGGGAACAGTTTCCTCCCGAAGTCCGGCCTCCTTCTTTTGACTGGATCGTGAAGAATTCGGTTTACACCGCGGCAAGAAAAACGCCTGAGCGCGATCTGACAAAATATCCCGAGTGGAAAAGGAGCGGAATAAAATCATTGGAGGAGGCGGAACAGAAACGTCTGAATCCGCAGATACTGCATCCTCTGGCATTTCAGTCCGCGGAGTTTCGCGACTGGCTGAATTTCTGGATCGGCCGTTATGAAACACTTTACGGAATCGAAGTGCCGTATCTGGATGTATTCGGCCTCCGCCCGAATGCAGTGGAATTCAATCCGCACTGGAACCTTTGGGGAGATGGAACAGAAGGCGTCTCCCGTTACAAATTCCTCGTCGATCTGAACCGGAAATTCCGCGGCAGGGTCGCCGGATTCTCTCCGATGATTGAAGGAATCAGCGACTGTTACAATACTCAGGCATCGTGCCTGATTTCAAATTTCCGGAGGAATGTCCCGGCTTACCGTTACAGTTTTCCGGAAATGATTGTTTACGAGGGGATGCACAACGGATGCTGGTGGCCGGACAAGGCTGTTGCCAACATCACCAATGCCTATAAGGACGGATTGCGCTTCGAGCTGGTATGGAAATTCGTCTCCGACGAAATCACGAGAATCGTCCATCTGCGGGACAGTCTGATGAAAATTGTCAGTGACGCCCGGTATGAAATTGAACCGGTGGCATTCAGACAATCCGAAGTTCAATCGGCACTTCTGGACGCATCGGATTCCTGCGGTCTGGCTTTGCTCAATTTCCGTAATCTGAACCGGATTGACGGTTTGAAATTCTCCTTGCCGGAAGAGCTCCTCCGGAGGTTTGAGCCGGTCTTCGTTCTTGCCTCCGAAGGGACATTCCGGACTGTCCCCGCCGGATGCGGCGAGTTTATTCTTCCCAATGCGCGTTCCTCCTCGCTGCTCCTGTGCAGCAAAAAGGAAAAGGTCTCCATGCCGGTATTGAATTTTGTGTTTCCGCATCAGACTCCGCAGGGAATGTCCTACGAACTGCAAATCTTGAATCCGACAAAGGCGGAACAGAATGTCACCATGAGAATTCTGGACGGAACCGGCAGGGAAGAGCTCGGCAGGGAAATCTTCAGGGTTCCCGCCCGCGGGCAGATCGTGAAACGTATTCCGTCCCCGGTAAAAGGAGATTTCACCAGACGGTTGATTTTTGAGTTTTCCGCAGACGGGAAGAAAGTTCAGGAAATCCGCAGAACCTATGATCCGTTTTTCCATGATCCGTCATTTGAGCAATCGCCCGGCCGTTTCTCCGGTGTGGCGCGAAGCGGCAGGCATTCGCTGAAAGTGGACGCGCAGAAACAGCATGAGCCATTTATCACATTGCCCCCGGAACAGAATGTCACTGTCAGCGTATTTATGAAAAAAGATCCCGAATGCACAGAATACGGGAAAGTGAAACTTTATAATCATCAGGAACGGAAAATTTACCTGACGCTCCGTCCGGCCGCCCTTGGCGACAGGAACGGATGGGTAAAACTTTCAGGGACATTCCGGAATGAAAAGGATTCTCATATCCGGATCGGGTTCAGCAATCCGAATCAGAAAGGAGCGCTTTACTTTGATCAGCTCGAAGTGAAGTTCCCATGAAAAATCAAGTTCAGACCTTTCCGCTTCCCGCCGCCCGTCTGGAGTCTTGCAGAATCGCGGGCGGAAAACTGGCCATGGCGACGGATGAAGTGGTTCCAGTTCAACCGGGAGTCATTGTGACCGGTGCGGATGCGGCAGCCTTTCTGATCTTCAGCGAGGCTTCCCGCAGCCGTACCGGAACCGAGGGAAAACTGGAAATCAATCAGACTTATTCCGGCGGTGAAGCCTCCGATTACACCTGGCATGTCTCGGAAGACGGCTTTGCCGCCTTGGATCATCTGGAATACGGCAGTTTTCCCGTCTGGGCGCCGGAAGCGTCTCCCTGCCATATCTGGCTGGAGGTTCGCATCCCGAAGCGCGGGAATTGGAATTTCCATGCTTCATTAAACAATGCTCCCGCCGCAGAACAAATGATACAGGGGGCGGAACCGCAGAAATGGTTCTGGTTCCGGCTTACAGGGGATTTCTGCCTGAAAGCCGGCTACAACCGGCTTGACTTGTCCATGGTTCTCGGGGGAAAAGAGATCCGCAGAATTGTATTTCTGACAGACGGATCGGATTTCCCGCCTTCCAATCTGAAGATTCAGCGCCGCGCCTGCAACTCCGCCTGTTTCTATTCGGAAACATTAAACTGGAACAACGGGCTTCTGCCGGTTGCTCTGGAACTGCCGTATTTTACGGAAGGAATTGCAGATCAGGTTCGTTTTTTTGCGTTTTATGATAACCGGAAGCAACAGCTTCCTGTAACGGAAAAAGACCACAGGCTTTACTGTGCGCTGGATTCGTTTTTCGCCGCATCCGATATTCCCGATGGAAAAGTTTTTTTCATCATAGAGCTCCACAGATATGGAAAACAACCCGTATTCGGGCTGCCGCAGCTGCTGTGCCGCGAAATGGCGCTCCATAGGGACAGGTTCATTTCCGGCGGCGCGGCGGTCTGCTGGGATGCCGTCCGGCTGAACTTCTGCGAAGGAGGCATAGATGGGAAAGATCAGTTGCTGTCGCCGTGGAATTCCCTGCCGCTTTTTGAGCTGGAGACCTCGGAGGGGCAGGTGACTTCCGACGATGCGGAATGCCGCAGGGTTCATTCCGATTCCCGTGGTTTTCTGCTGGAATTTCGCTGGGAAACACTGCCGGGAATATTGATAAAAACCCGGTTCTCAGTATTGGATGACGGGCTATATTCCTTGAAATATTCCATAATGAACAGTTCGCGTTATATTTTTCTGGATTCCATCCGCACTCTGCAATTTTCAGGATTGGGGACAGAATGGAAAAACAGTGAGTTACTGTTTCCGAAATATGAACCGGTATTGGTTCCAAATCCCGCGACTCGCGGCAATCAGGAGGAAATCTATCCGCGCGGCGCATTCTGCTATTGCGATTTCTCCAATAGTGAAGAGGGGTTGTTTCTTGCGGCACCCGATGCGGAACTGTATTTAACCCGCTTCCGCTGCGTCCCGTCTGTGGCCAGGGACTCCGTAACTCTCAGTGTGGAAAAACTGCATCGGGTGCGTCCGGGAAAACAGGCAGTCTTCACCTTTTATTTTGCCCTGCATCGCGGAGATTGGCACAAGGCTGCCGTTCTTTACAGGAAAATCTTTGACGCAATCTTTCCGCCGGACGTCCATTATCCGGCATGGACCGTCGAAAGCAACGGATATTATGCGGCATCTCTTGCCTCCGTCGAGGCGGATCTTCCGGAGATACAGCCGCCACCGTATGAAAAAGTGGCGCAGAATCATGTGGATCGAGCCTGGTATCTGGGAATGGAACATATTCAGATGTGGGGACAGGCTGCCATGGATCACAACTGTCCAACCTTTTATCTGCCTGATCCGCAGCGTGGCGGGGAAAAGGCGTTTCTGGAAATGTTGAAACTGTTTGAACGCTATCAAATGCGGTTCGGCTCCTACTTTCATTCCAGCGCGTATTCCCCCTTCTATGCGCAGGCTGACTGGCTACGCGGCGTTTCCCGAAAGGAAATCCTTGAGGACGGGGTTCTGCTGGACCGTCGGCAATTTCTGCGAGGACTGGACTATCGTTCTTCCGACATGGAAGCGCCGCCCCCTTTGCCGGAGGAGGCAATGGAAGAAATCCGCCGGGGCAAAGCCGTCATTCCAAGGCAATATCCCCGTATGTCCAGCTTCAGTTCGGAATTTCAGGATTACATCCGTTACTGGATTCGCCGTTATGTCGGGCGTTATCGCCATTCCGTCATTTATCACGATCAGTTGGGAAATGCACCGCAACGCCCGGAATACAACTCTTTTCTGGGGATTGAAGGCGCGGGCGACGGCGGCAGTGCAATGCTTAGTTTTCTTGTTTCCCTGTACCGGGAATTTTCCGAAGGACATCCGGATTTCCTTCAGATACAGGAAGCTGTGACAGATGCACTTGCTCGCTATGCCATGCCGATGACATCCGGATTCCAGCATAATATTGAAACTTATCGTTATACTTTCCCCGAACATCAGGTTTATTTCGGGCACAGCAACGGCTGCTGGAAAGACCGCATGGTTTATCCGACGCTGCAGCGCGCTTTTCTGGAGGGGTTGAAATTCGATATCCTCCGCATTCAGGAGGATGCCGCGCGCCTGGTCCGTTTCCGGGATTCCCTGAAACACTTCTTCTTCCATGCCCGTTATACCCATCATGACGGAGTCAGGCTTGCCGCCGTCTCAGGAGAGTTTCGTGCATTCTACCGGAATTCTCCCGGGGAACATTATCTGCTGGTGACACTCTGCAATCTGCCGGAAGGAGGAACCCTCGTTCTTCTGCCGGAATATCGCGCGTGCAACTGGAGACAGATTACTTTTCTTGATGAAAATGGAAAACTGAAAATCTGCTCCTGTTCCCCGGATGGGGAGATCATTGTTCCCGCGACTCGAAGCGGAGTCCTCTTTCTGGCAGACAGGTTGTTGCCGGGACAGGATTTTTTCTGCAGTTTTGAACCGGACGGCAAGAAAGGAAACATGTGTTTGCAGATTATGCCCCTTCTCCCCGATTGCAAAAAAACTGAATTTCAAATCAAACATGAACTGGGGGAACTCCCCCGGGAAAAAGTCTCTTTTGCAGACGGCATGTTCCGCAGAATTCTCCGCTTCAATTCCCGGCGGAATCTGCATCTGAGGCTCTCTGTCGGCTCAAAGTTCGCCTTGCGCAGACTGTCGGGCTCCATTCACGGCACATATTACGGCTATCCGTTTAACCGCAAAAACCTGAGAATGCACTTTTACGAGATTCCGGAGCAGGAACGCCGGAGAATATTGAATACGGAATATTAATCATATTGGAGATGTTATCATGGAGGATGCTCACAAAAAACAACATGTCCTTGTCGTTGCCCATACTCACTGGGACAGGGAATGGTATGCCTCATTTCAAGCGTTTCGAGTCCGCCTGGTGGACATGATGGATTCGCTTCTGGAAATTCTGCGGACAGATCCGGAATTTCAATTCACTCTGGACGGGCAGACCGTGTTGCTGGAGGATTATCTGGAAATCCGGCCGTCCCGCCGGAAAGAACTGCAATCCTATATTCGCCGGAACAGAGTGCATGTCGGTCCCTGGTACACCCAGTGCGACACCCGTCTGATTCATGGTGAGTCCATCATCCGCAATCTTTTGGAGGGGAAACGCATTGCGGAAGATTTCGGAGGTAATACGAAGATCGGATACCTGCCGGACAATTTCGGGAATATCGGACAGTTGCCTCAGTTGCTGCGGGGATTCGGGATAGACAGCTTTATCAGCGGACGGGGGATCGGATGCGATGCCAATGAATTCATCTGGGAAGGCCCGGACGGTTCCGAAGTCATCGGTGTTTTTCAGAGATTCGGTTATCCGACTTTCGACCTGGACCGGCCTCTCGTTTCCGTTCAGGATACCGTTGAGAGATTCCGCGCCGATCTGGCCCGCCTTGCCCCATTTGAAAAATCCGGCATGTTTCTGCTGGCTGTCGGCGGAGACCATTGTTTTCCGCAAAGCAACTTTTCCAAATATGTGCGGGAAGCTTCGAGACAGTTGGGAATTCCCGTCAGCGCCGGTTCCTATTCCGATTATATTGCGCATTTGAAACGGCTTCCGGAATCTCTTTTCCCGAAAATCAGGGGGGAGTTGATTGTGCCGCTTTCGCGCTATCTGCATGCAAGCGGAACTCTTGCCGCCAGAATGCCCCTGAAATGCCTGAACAAGCATTTGGAAAACCTTCTGATTCATTACGCCGAACCGCTACTGGCGGCATCTGCTCTTTTCGGCAACGGCACAGAGGATGCCGCGCATATTCATTCCGCCTGGCAGTCGGCGATGCAGAACCACGCCCATGACAGCATCTATGGTTGCTGTACAGATGAGGCAATCCATAATATCGAGTCCCGTGGGAGGGGAGCGCTTGAAACGACGCAGATCGTCATCGGCAGACTGCTGGACAGAATCGCGGCAAAATGGAAAAAACATCCGGATGAGTTATGTCGTCTGCTTCTCTTCCATCCCGTTCCGCGTTCCGGCAGAGAGACGGTTTCCCTGTCCGTGGAGCTGCCGGATGAAGTAAGAGCGTTTCGTCTTTGCAATTCAAAAGGACAGATTATTGATGCACACATCTCAAAAATACCGAAAAGAAAGGCGGCAGGAAGCTCATTGCTTCCATCAAGCACGCATTACACGGTAACTTTTGAGACGGATTTGCCTCCATGCGGATTCTCTTTGTTCCATATCATTCCCGGACGCAACAGCAGTTCTCTGCCTGTTCTAAGCGGGACATCGGACTTTTCCTTTGAAAACAAGTTGATTTCAGCCAGGGTGGAGCCTGATGGTACGCTTTCCCTTTACAATCGGAAGACCGGGGACTCCTTTTCGGGTTTGAATACTTTTGTCGATGGAGGAAATACGGGCGACCTGTTCACGTATTCTCCACCTCAGGAAGACAATCCGGTACTCTCGACCGGGGCGAAAATTTCCCGGCGGATAAGAAAAAGAACCCCTTTCAGTCTTGAGATCGAAGTGAAGGCAGGTATGCGCATTCCTGCTGTGCTGAACCGGCAGGGAAACAAGCGTGCGAAGAAGACCATTCTCCTGAACCTGGCAACAATTTACACTTTCTACCGGAACTCGGCAAGAGTGGATATCCGGACGGAATTTGAAAATCACGCCGATCAGCATCGCCTTCGCGTTCATTTCCCGTTGGGGCGGAACTGCAAACATGCCATGGCTCAACAGCAGTTCTGGGATGAACTCAGGAAAAGCGGTCCGGAAGATGTCATTGATATCTGGGACAAGCCCCAGGGACTGTATCCCGCCCATGGAGCCGTTCAGGCGGGAAATCTGACTGTCTGCGGAAGGGAATTTTCTCAATATGAGGTTTCTGACTCAGACAACAGTGAAATTTGCTTTACTCTGCTCCTGAGTACAGGCGTCTTCCGTGATGGCAGAAACATTCTGACAAGAAAGAAATCATGGAGCAATCCGATTCCGACTCCCGATGCACAATGTCATGGCAGACACTTGTACCATTATTCCATATTTCCAGCCGCATCCCGTGAAGCACTGGAGGAGCTTGAGAGATTCCAGGTTAAACCGCTGATCCGTGAATGCAAAACTGTAAACGGGACATGGACGGAAAGCTGTTCTCTGATCGGGCTTTCCGGCAATTCGTCAATTCGGTTCAGTACTTTAAAACCGGCGGAAAAAGGCTCCATGCAGATTCTCCGTCTTTTCAACCCGACTGGAGAAATGCAGGCAGATACTCTTCTCTTCAATCTGAAATGGACGCACTTTCAGATGCTGAACCTGGATGAATCGCCCGTCTCCGGCAGAAAATCTATTCCGGAGAAAGGACTGAACATTCAAATGGCTCCCGGACAGATTATTACAATCGGGCTCATAAAATAATACCAAAAAAATTGTGTATACTTTAGCATGGATAATGGAATTTATTGACATCAACTCACTTTGCCGATTCTGAATGGGAAGATATTCTGCCAACCCAAAGAGTAATCTTGCAGGAGGAAACTTAAAGAACCTGCTCAGCAGTTGGTTTCTGCGTGGAAGCAGACTGTTTCTTGAGATCATCGTCCATCGCGGCGTAAAGGCTCAGCGCGTCACGCTTTTCCCTTGCCTTGCGGAACCATGCCAGAGCCTGTGAATAATATTTCTCCGCATCTTTCGCGTTCCACTCAATTTCAAGGCTGATTTTGCCAAGAAGCATCAGCGCTTCTCCACGGTAAAGACCATTCGGCTGCTGCTTCACAAACCGATTCAGATAATCCTTGACCTCCTTGATCTCTTTCTTCGGCGAGTTTTCTTTCAATCGGGACGCCAGAATCTCGCCTTTCAGATAACCCGCCGCGGCGGCAAACTGACTCGCCGGGTCTGTCTTGATGATCTCATCGGCAACTTTCTGCGCCTCTTTCAGATAATGCGGAGTTCCGGAACGTTTCACCAGATTCTGCAAACGGCGCAGCTTCACATAATTTCCATACGTCGCGCCGAACTTCTCTTTCATCGCTTCGGCTTCGATGTCCGCCTTCAACGCATCCGACTGATCGCGCAATCCGTGCCAGACCGCCCCCGTATCGGCAGTTTCACTGCCTTGACCGATCGCAATGCCCGTATCTTCATTCGCAACACGTTTCCGGATGATTTCGTCGGCATTTTTCAAAGTATATGCCCATTGAGCCCCATGGTGAGGGGGATATCGGTGTTGAAGTTTTGGAAAAAATTAGAGTTTAGGAAGGATGATGCCGTCTGGCGTTTGAGTGCCAGACGGCATTCCTCGCTTTATAATACTGGACATGAGCTCATTGGCTACTTTGCTTCTCCCCTGGGAAGCAGAGAACCAATCTGTCCTGTCGGAGTGGAATTCAAACATGGGAGAACCTCTTTGAGCCACTTGCGAAAGCAGATGTCGTTCGCTTTACATGTCGCGGTAAATGAATACAGGATAGCAAGACGCTGTCCGCCAGCCTCACTTCCGGCAAAGAGGCAGTTCTTTCGGATGATCGCAATTCCTCGCTTGAGGCGTTCTGCAGGGGTGTTGTCGATGTCCAGCCTGGAATCCTTCAGGAATTTTTTGGGCTCCTCTTCAATATTCAGAGCATAGGAGACTGCTTGCGTGACTGGGGAGGACGGGACGTACCGAGTTCTTGAGAACTCGGCATTGGTAAAAAAAATTTTTAACCAGCTTCTGTGACTGCCGACGTGCATTTTTCCACTCTTGAAAGAGTGCGGTCTCTGTGCCCTTCTTTTCCACCCTCTCTTTTGCAGTATGCTCACTCAGAAAGGTTCAATAGAGGCTCAGCTTTCGTATATCCGTTTTCAGCGGCTTGTAGCAAGCGTTTGCGGACATGTGCCCAGTAACAAGCGACCTCGCAGTCCAGTTTTTCATAGGTCGCGTAAGAGTCTCTGATGATTGTTCCGGAGTAATCTCCGAGCAAACTTTCTGCAACATCCCGGGATTGGGACAGCGAAAAGTGAAAAGCGATCATCGGCGGCCCGATTCCTGTCAATCGACACCACAGGTAAGCTTGCATACACTTCTTTGTCCCTTTGACCATTGATCTGATGAATGTCTCATCCGTATGAAGGATGTCACAGTGCATAATCCGGTCAATCATCCGCTCATAAAGAGGCAGCAGGGCATCCGCCGTGCGTTTATAGAAATCTTCCAAAGTAGACGGGGCCACCGGCAGTCCCTCGTTGCTGAAGATTCGTGCCTGACGTTCCAGAGGAATGGCATTCTCCACCTTGTCCACAACCTCTTTAGCTACGAATGAGACATCATAGCGGGTTCTGCCGCTGACTGAATCGAAAACATTTCCCGGAGCAGGAGCCGTAACTATACCGCACAACACATCAGAGGGATCGGCATATTTGGCTCGCTTGAAATGAATCACATACAATCCGGTGTAGCGATCCGTTCGCTTTCCTCGTAACCGATCAGAATCATTCCTTCCCATTCTTCTGGAACATCAATCACGCGTTCTTCACGCGGCAGGTTAGCGGGAATCTCGGAAAGTGCATTCGGCTGACGGACTTTCCGTTCATGTTCGGATACCGTAGCCGTCTGGACTTCTTTCGGGGATTCAGGTGACATCTCTGCGGAAAAAAAGCGAGGGCGTGTTATCCTGGGGAATATAATGTTCCGTTTTGGAACTGAATATCTGACGTCGGAACCATGCCAGCTCATTGCTGAGTTTTTCGATTTCCTCAGCTTGTTCCCGAATAATCTGCCGGACTGCGTCAAATGTTGTAACTTCCGGTAATATCATAATAAAAACATACCGAAAACTTCCTAAAATTCAATTAGTGTTCAGGATTTTTTTCGAATATCTTTTGTAACAATGCTGCGGTTTAATCCCAGACAGAATCGCCGACAGCTCACGGACACTCAATTCGATCCGTCCGTCAATAGATTGAGGTATATGAAAGCCTTCCTGTTCAAGCCGTTTCATCCAGATCACAAAACCGCCATCCTCCCATTGCAGCAACTTCACCAGTTTTTTATTGCGGTTGAAGAAGGCGAACACATGCCCCGATTCAGGGGTATGTCTGATATACTCTTCCACCGCTCCGGCAAGACCGTCGAAGGATTTTCGCAGGTTTATCGGAGTGGAACAGTAGTAAATCCTTACCGAGCCGCCGATGCCGAACATAACCGTGCCTTGAGCAGATCCGACACTTCGGACAGCGTAGTGTCGTCGAAACCTTTTGCCACCGCAATTTCTATACCGTCAACCAGTAACCGAATCCCTGAGCTATCCCTCGCATCTAAAGGTTTGACCTCTACCAGCTCCAACGATTCCGAGTCGCCCGCTCCATCTAGGCGTGTCTTTTGCAACACTCGGATCCAGCGACGGGTACTTTCGTAAGGAAGTTCTTTCAGTTCACTGTACTCCTGGATCGTCAAGCCGCTGTTCCAATACTCAGACAGTTGCGCCTCCCAATAATCACGTCTTTCGCGTCCCATGCCATCCTCCTCTGCTTCGGGTTCAGGGAAGAACATACCACGCCGACTATCTCAAATCCAGATGGGGATGGCTGGGCGATTACTTTGTTCTGACACGTTTTTCGATACATCACTCTTTCCTTACTGCACGGTTTTTCTCGTTTTTCAGGAATAAGATACTACACAATCAGAATTTTTCTGCTGCAATTTATTCAAAATCAATAGATTTTACCGCATTCAGCAGCCCCTACTTAGGCTGTAGCAAAGATAAAAGAAAAAGATTGAGCTTTCTTTGTAAGTGAGCAACTTGTTCCGTGGAATCAATCACGATCATTGGAATACTAAGTAGCTTTGCCACTTTTTTAGCATATTCAATCTCTTTTTTTTGAAAACTTGAAACAAAATCTTTGGAATATTTTTGATTTTCTCTCTTGCACAGGTGACTTTGAATTATATTTATCGGTGCGGTCAATACAATTATGGCAACAGGCTTAATTTCTGTAAAGGTATCTTCCGGAACCAATGTTACTTGTCCCGTTACGTTGATTAGTGAAAAATGCCCATCCAGGGCAACCTTGTTGAAATTTTGTTTTATCGGAACGAGTCCTTCCTTCAAAAGTTCTTGATTGCTCTTTACTTTTGTAACTCTTTTGTTTAAATTTACTTCGCCGGATTTTTGTTTTATTATTTCACTGGCCGAGATTCCATACCAGCCTGCAGGACGAAGAAATTTATTTCGAAAATAAGTTTTTCCTACCCCATGTATTCCGCCAATAAAAATAACCTTTGACGCAATATCGTGATTTATTACTTGCTCTAATCGCTTAATGCTTCCTTGATCTTTAAAGTAAGAATACGATTGTGGTGGTAAATATGCAATCTGCTGTGCGACATCTTCTGGAATGGGAAACACCCTACCTAACTGGAATGCGGAAGCTATTTTGCTCCCATAAAAATACTCTCTGAAAAAAGAACGGGGAATTCCTGCGGCATACTTTGTTTGTTCCCATAATACAGAAGGCGGCGCTTGTAATACTTGTTCAACCTCTGCAATTGCGACTAAGCGTTTTTCTGGCGTTGTCGCATGAATGAGAATGTGAGAAATTTCGCATGAAGGAATATGTTTCCGAAATTCAAAACGCTTTTCTCCCGTTAGAATTTTTTCAACAAATTTTGGATGTATTGAAATTAGTAAAATCTTTTTCATAGTTTTCCTGTAATCCTGCAATAGGATTCGTTTGAAATCTTTCGGATCGACTGTATTGTCCCTGAAATTCCAGCGTTTTTTAATCCTTCCCAATAAATTTTAGGAATATATTTTATAAAACGGAATAAAATGAGAAGCGTCGGCTTTTTTAGCTGTTCTTTTAATTGTTCCTCTGAAAACACTGTTCTCTTTGAAACTAATGCCTGCACCATCGCTATATCATCAATTGAGAAACGCTTGACATGTTCAACAATGCCTATCACTTGAATAGATTTTCTGTCTTCAGAGCGGTAAAACAAGAGAATGTCTCCAGAGGAAATCTGGTTTGTATTGGCTTGACACAGGTATGCCTTCTTGATGGTATTACTTTGAGACTGTTGTGATAAAAATTGGTTAGCGAATAAGCCTTCTGCATCATCTGAGATATCAGGAAACAATTCATTGTGATATTGAGGTTGTATAGGAATAATAAACTTATTTACATTATTTCCATCAAGAAAGTTAGGATAATATAACTTCGCAAATTCAAAAGGATTATGAGCTCTCCCTAAACCCGTATCTGGATTTTTCATATCCTTGACATACACTTCGTCTTCGTTGTATTTGCCGATTTTGTAAAAACCAAAATCAGAACAAAGTTCTATCAACTTATCTTGTGCGTGAACTTGAATATATGCATGGTCATAACCATTTTCCGATGCATACTTAAAAGCGGTATACAGCAGACGTTCTCCCAGTTTACGGCCACGCAACTCTTCTGCGACTTTGAACGTACAAAGTTTTAATACTTTGCCATATAACGTTTGATGCGGTTCAGTTGTAACCTCTGGATTATTTTCCTCCTTAAAAATACATACTGCCAGCGGTTCATCTTTTTCATTGCAAATGCACCACGCCTGACGATGTTGTCTGGCTGCCTCATGAAACCAACTATCAAAACCGGGGTAAGATTCACGAAGAGAATCCCAAAATGAGGATTCGATGTGCAACCGGTATATATGTTTCAGTTCAATTCCGTAGGGGACTTCAAATGCAGGTTCTACTTGATTCCTTAAGAAAAAGATAAACTGATCCAGATGATGCACCTGATCTTGAAGCCCGGCTCGGTATGCTTTGCGCGACACACCTCGATCTTCGGAGACTAAAATATGTACAGCCCCTGATTTCAAGGCATACAGCAATAGATTATCAACACGATCGTTGTCTCTATTTTCAACCCATCCTAAAGCTGAAATATCTTCTGGGGATGGCTCCGGCGGTGAATTCAGAACATTATATTGATCCAATCTCGATAAGTTACGCCTGCGGCGGTCTGCATTTGTATCCCGATTTAAATCATCCTTTTGTGCCGGATGAACAAAGACATGGAAGGAGAGTTGATCCAGAAGACGCTGCATTTCTGCCAATCTTGGATCTAATGGATATTCCAAATCATTCAGGGAGATAATGATATTGGTATCAAGAAGAATGTTCAAATGACTGCTCATTATAATATGCTTACTCCCAGTCGTCACAAAGAACTTCAGCCTGTTTCAATACCAGATCAATCGCATCTTCCCGTTTATCCGGTGGATATTTATAGCGTCGCAAAGCAGAGCGGACCAGAAGTCGGAGTTTTGCCCGGACCTCTTCCCGTTTCTGCCAGTCAACAGTTGCGCTTTTCCGCAGTTTATCGGTAATTTCAACAGCAATCTTCTTCAGGGTATCATCGCCAAGTTCACGAACCGCACTCTCATTATCAGCCAAAGCATCATAGAATGCCTTTTCATCCGGAGTCAGCCCCAGCTTTTTATCATGTTCCTGTGCTGCTCTGAAATCCTTTGCCATATCGATCATTTCCGCAATGACCTGTGCCGTTTCTATGGACCTGTTGTGATACAAATTCATGGTGACAATCAGTCTATCGCCGTATTTTTTCTCCATTACGATATTATTACGGCAATAATATTTTATCTCATCCTTCAGTAATTTTTCCAAAAGTTCCGCGGCAAGGTTCTTTGTCTTCATATTTCGCAGTTCTTCCAGAAACTCGTCGGAAAGCAGACCGATATTTGGCTTATCTATTCCGGAAAGTTTGAAAATATCCTCCACTCCGCTTGAAGATACTGCGTTATCCAGCAGCTGACGCAACAGTGAATTCTTGTTGCTTTCACTTTTCTTACGGTCAACTTCCGTATATTTCAGGAGAATTGCCTTAACCGCTTCGAAGAACGCGATTTCCATTTCAAAGACTTTTGCTTCATCAAGCGTACTGCAAAGAGCATATGCCCGGCTTAAAGCGCTGATTTCATCCAGATAACGCTTCTTGCCATCATCCAAACCAAGAATATGATCCAGTGCCAATGGCAGAATCTGAAGCGTATTCTGACGGAAAGCGGAATAGTCAAATCCGGCGAAGAAACCGCGGACTACATCCAATTTTGTCTGGAAAATCCGGTATGCCTCCTGAATATTCAGAGTCGGCTGCCCTTTGCCTTTTGCCTGCGTATAAGTTTTCAGAGCCTCTTTCAATTCATTGGCAATGCCGATATAATCCACGACCAGACCGCCTGGTTTATCCTTGAAAACCCGGTTGACACGGGCAATAGCCTGCATCAGATTGTGTCCCTGCATCGGTTTATCCACATACATGGTGTGGCAACATGGCGCATCAAATCCGGTCAGCCACATATCCCGGACAATGACCAGTTTCAATTCATCTTCGGGAGTTTTAAAACGCTTTTCGAGCCTCTTTTTTGTCTGTTTGCTGTAAACGTGTTTGGCAATCTCCGGCTCGTCAGCAGCGGAACCTGTCATAATGATTTTGATTGCTCCTTTTTCCGGCTCATCGGAATGCCACGCCGGACACAATGCAATGATTTCGTTGTAAAGGTCCACGCAGATCTGACGACTCATACAGACGATCATTGCCTTACCGATAAAAGTTTCAGTCCGTTTTTCATAGTGGGTCACCAAGTCGGCGGCAAGTTCTTTCAGACGTGCTTTTGCGCCTACCAGTTTCACTAGCTGAGCCCATTTGCTTTTGGTATTTTCCCGCTGTTCTATTTCGTCTTCTTCGAGAACTTCTTCCGCTTCCCGGTTCAGTTCTTCGATCTTTTTCCGGTCAATATCCAGCTTGGCAAGACGGCTCTCGTAATAAATCGGAACGGTAGCATGATCGCTGACCGCGTCCTGAATGTCATAAATGCTGATGTAGTCTCCGAAAACTGCACGGGTATCGTGATCCAGCGATTCAACCGGAGTCCCTGTAAAACCGAGAAATGTGGCATTGGGCAAGGCTTCCCGCATGTGACGGGCATACCCGACTTTATAGGTATTGCTTTTGCGGTCAAATCGTGCCTTTAGACCGTATTGACTGCGGTGTGCCTCATCGGAAATCACAATGACATTGGAGCGGTTGCAAAGTATTGGGTGCGTTGTTTCACCGTCCAAAGTGGAAAATTTCTGAATCGTGGTAAAGAAAATCCCGCCGGAAATGCGGCTGGCAAGTTCTGTCCGCAGAGTGTCCCGGCTGTCCGCCTGAACGGGAGTCTGCCCCAGCAGAGAAACGCTGTCGCAGAAGGTCTGATAGAGCTGACCGTCAAGATCGTTGCGGTCGGTAACAATGACAAAAGTGGGATTCTCCATTTCCGGCATCCGGGAAAGTTTGGCGACAAAACAGCACATGGAAATGGATTTTCCACTGCCCTGTGTATGCCAGACCACACCGCCCCGGTGATCACCGGAAGATGCCTTGATTGCAGAGTCCACCGCCGCCCGGACCGCGTGGAATTGGTGGTATCCGGCAATTTTCTTGATGATCTTTTCACCGTCCTGCTCAAAGATAATGAAATAGCGGAGATAATCCAAGAGAAGCGGCAGATGGAAAAATCCTTTGATGACAGTTTCCAGTTCCAGTTTGAATTCCGGCTTCTGCTGTTCGTTTTCCAGTGTGCGCCAGACTTGAAAACGCTCCTTGTCGGCAGTCAGCGAACCGATTCGCGCCGTAATGCCATCGGAAATAATCAGTCCCTCATTGTAGTTGAAAAGGTCGGAAATATCGTTTTTATAATTTTGAAGTTGATTGAACGCATCCCAGATGTCGGCATTTTCATCGGTCATATCCTTGAGTTCAATGACAAAGAGGGGTAGACCGTTGATAAAACAGACAACATCGGGGCGGCGGGTCTTATGCGGACCTTTGACCGTAAACTGATTTACTGCAAGGAAGTGATTGTTCCTGACATTCTGAAAATCAATGAGTTTAACCGAATCCCGTTTGTTTTCATCTTTAAACTTGAAATCAACAGAGACCCCATTCAACAGCAGTTTGTGAAACTCCCGGTTATTCTCTTCCATTGACAGAGACTGCAGTTTGCAAACCTGATCTGCGGCATCATCAAGAGCGGACTCCGGTATACCCGGATTGATCCTGCGCAACGCCGCAAGTAACCGGTCACGCAGCACCACGGAACGGAAATCATCCCGTTCCAATGCCGCACCGTTCAGCACCTCCCACCCCTGCGAGCGGAATTGCTCCAACGCCCAGTTCTCAAGTTCAGTTTCCGTTAGCATTTTATACATGATCCTCAGATTTAACAATATTATCCAAAATAACAATTATTTCCCATGCACGATTATAATATTGCAAAATCTCATTAAAACTATGATTCATATTTCCCCCATGTGCTACTTTATTGCGTGCATCAACTAAAGAATTTAATGCACTCTTATTTTCTTCTTTTGAACGTTGTTTAAATTGTAATTTCCAAGCATCATCGAAACTTTTTAATACTCCGGAAATATCATCCCAACTTGGGTTCATGCTAGTTTTATAAACATGACGATTAACAAAATTAGATACTTGTGGGTGAAAAGTAAAATAATCTGAAATAATCCCTTTAAAACAGCGCTCAATAGTTCCACAACATAAAATAACGGAGTAACGCGTTAGCAGGCGGGCAGAAATATCTAACGGTGCGGCATCAATCACGGCTTTCATATCTTGCATTTGTTGTAAACACTCGGTATGACGTTCTTGTGCTTTTGTGTTATTCATGAACAAACGACCTCATAGCCCAAAAATAATACTTTTTGCACGATTAATACGCCGCAGAATATTTTCAACATTGGTTGTTCTTATTGATGCAGACTGAGAAAACACTTCATCCAACAGTAATTGCTGTCTACGTTGAATATATTCTTTTTTATCCAGTCTTTTTTTATTAGACTTTAAGAAATCATCAGCAGCAATCATTATTGCTTCAAAAATAGTCGGATTACACGTTTTTACAAAAGAACCATTCTTGTCAATGTTTTTGAATGCTGTATCATCAAATATATCAAATAAGAAATCTATTGTTTGGATGAAACATGCTTCAAAATGATCAATATTGTCGCTGTTTTTTTTCATAAAACTGTCAAGATACTGCTTCAAATTAATTTGCCGTTGCTCGATGGTCTGCCATTCCATCTCTCTCATGGCAAAGAATCTTAGTATCAATTCCATGTCTCGCATTCGTTCGTCAGGCAGTTCTTTCCCATATAACTTACGCCAATTTTCATATTGATTCAGTTTGAACAGTAGGCTATTAAAGCGTCCTTGACATACACAATTACGTACTTCTTGTGCATTAAGAGATCGTCCGCTTGTGTTAATACGTTCAAAAATTTGAAACATGCTTGTATCGTCATTGGCAGGTGATTTTTGTACAAAAATGATTGCATGAATTGTTGCCAACTTTAACTTGCGTTGATCATCCAATGATAATTCTTTGAAAGCTTTGTTACGCCAACGTGCATTTATCCTGTCAGTATTTGATAACTTAAAAACCTTGTTTTCATTCGCAAAAAAGCCCCTATACATGTAATCATACATAGTCATAATTCTTTGATATCCATCAATAATAAGTTTTTTATTATCTTTGGTGTCTGCTAAAAATATACTTGGGATAGGAAGTCCTAATAATATGGATTCAATAAATCTGCTGGCTTCCCATTTGGTCCACACATAGTTGCGCTGTAATTCAGGTTTTAATAAATCGCCTTCTTCATACATGATATTCAGTTCGCGAAACGATAAATCCGCCCCCCATGATGTAATATTAAACAAATCATCGTTGGAATAGACTTCTTGATATGCATCTTCTTTCATTTTATGACTCCTCGGTTGTAAATATATGTTGTAAAATATTTTCTTGTTGTTTCAAATGCGTTTGCTGTTGCTCCATAAGCCATTTCATCCTATTATTCATAGTAGAATGCAGCTTCAACCAATATTCAAGCAACTTTTTGCTTGGTATATAGATTTTTTTCTGCATAAGGACTTTTCTATCAATGGATTGACCTTCTCGAGCGGCAGGTTTGATTAAATCCTTGAAATAAATCAGCTGATTTGTAATGAACATACGCAGATATTCGGGATCAATGTCTGAGGAAACGTTGAAAACATTATAGACGGAACTTACACCGCCAATTTCATCTGCCATAATTCCCCAGTTGAGGATTTCTCGACTCATGCCGAAAACCAATTGATTTTTGCACAAGAGTTTGTTTTTATTTTTCGATGCCGATAAATTCTTTTTGAATTTTTCATTCCGTGGCACAATTCCATTGTCTGTTACTGAAAATTCGGGTACATCAAGGTCACCGCACTTCTCTTTTGATTCCTGCAAAATATCAGAGAAATTATAAATATCCCAGTCTTCTGGAATTTCGTAAAAATCTTCATTCTCAACCATCGTAGATGGGAACAGGCTGGCGGTATGGGCTAGTTCGGAATAGGCGTCAGGGTAAAAGGTTTTCATTTCGGCGAGTTGGACTTCGGTTTTGCCGGAGATCGACATTATTGCCGCCAATTCGGGATCTTTGCCGTTTTTTATTGCGGCGATTTTTGCCCTGACCGGTTCAAAATCCACAAACCAGCTTTTGAACAATGCTTCTGCCATCGCCTCTAACATCTTGCTCATCTTTCGGTTCAACTCGATTTTATCATCAAATGCCGATAAAACATTTACAATTTCTTTCATTTTATCAGGATTGCAAGGTACTTTTATCGGTAAATTTCGAACATCTTCCAATGGAATATATTGCTGAGTGGTGCCTCGTAAACGTTCTCTAATCAACAGTTGACCTTCTGAGGTCGATAAATAATAGTTCAAATATTTACCATGAAGCAAGTCTTTATTTTTAAGCAAAGCAACATTCTTGATCGCAAAATCAGATTCAATTTCAATAACGCAAGTAGCACCGACAGTTCCAATCATGGATAATAACACATCGCCAAGATCGACCTTGCTGCGACGATTTATTTCATCAAAGTCATCTTGAGAAATGCAATAACAATCCTCAAGAGAAAGTTTTCCTTTTACAATATTTTTAGAAGTTACAAGTTTTTTCCCTGCGTTTACGGGCTTGGGAGTTGCATGAGTGCCATCTGCAACTCTTGTACAAAATACCCGCATAGGTATATATTTCCATTTAACCTCTTGTTTTGGCATCAAAACAGCATATTCCTGCTTGATTCTATCTTGAAAATTTTCAGGTATCTCATCCCATAAAAAGAGATCCACACGGAACGGCAGGGAACTTTCCGCAAAGGCATCCCGGCAGTTGGCGAGTCCGCTTTTGTCGGAGCAGAATGCCACAAGATCCAAGTCTGAGGATGGCGTTGCATTCCAATGTACACGGGAACCGTACGCCCACACTTCCGTATCCGGCAAATGGGTTGCAAAGATGGAACAGACGAGTTGACGCTGTTCCGGTGTAATGTCAATATCCTTTACGATTGCCATAACTCTTTGCTCATTGTTGTATAAAGTTCCCGGCTGTCCGCAATGAAGTCTCCAACAATATCCAGACATTCTTTCGCTTTTTCGCCGCTGTAATCGTGGGATGTTCCGATCCTCGCCTCTGCATAGCGCATCCATTGTTCAACCGGGGATGGCAGCAGTTCATTTTCCGCCGCCAATCGGAAAATCGGCTTGGGGCTTGCCGGAACGTCTGCAAGACCTAACTCTTCCCGCAAATACCGGGCAAGCACTTTCCACATGCAGTCGTAACAGACCTCAAAACGCTGAATCACCGATTCCGCAATCCCCTCCATTACCAGTTCCGGAAGCAGACCTTTGGGCAAATGCAGCCAGTTTTCATATTGCAATTCCAAATGATGCAGAGAGAGTTGTAATTTGCTGTAATCAATCATTTCAGAAGCCCTTTTGTCTTTTTATTTCGTCAAAAAGCTGACCGCAAAAAAACTTCAACAGTTCTTTTTCAGCAGGAGCAAGTGTCTCTGCTTCACCAATACATTTCTCTGCCAACTCTTTATTGAATTCAATCATGGCTGGATTTGTTGCAAAATTAGCATTGGACAACGCTTGTGCAACAGCACTGATTTTCAAAAATTCATGGAATTCACTCATTCTATCACCTCATGTTCTAACAAACCAGCCGCCGGTTTTGGATGTGCCGCGGTATTCGATTTTCATTATTTCACCTCAAATCCGAGACTGAGAAGATTTGCTTTAATTTTTGCATCAAGAATTGCCGCTTCTTTCAATTGAGTGTTGTATTCTGCAACAAGCGGTTTCATTTTTTCAGCAAAAGTCAGATTGTCCGATTCATCCCGCACCGTGCCGACATAGCGTCCCGGTGTAAGAATGTAGTCATTTTTCCGGATTTCATCCAGTTTTGCACTGCGGCAGAAACCTGCTGTATCTTCATAATTCCCGCCCTTTTGCCAGTTATGAACCGTTTGGGCGATTTTCTGAATATCTTCATCCGAAAAATCACGCAGGACACGATCTTTCATATAGCCCATCTGACGGGCATCAATGAAAAGGACCTCTCCGGGGCGGGGCTTTTCGCCTTTGCGCAAAAACCAGATACAGGCAGGGATCTGGGTATTGGTAAACAACTGTCCCGGCAGGGCAATAATTGTCTCTACTTTATCATCTTCCAGCAGATTTTTCCGGATTTCACCCTCGTTATTGGTATTTGAACTCATGGAACCATTTGCCAGAAGAAGTCCCATTTTTCCACCATAAGCCAAATGATACAGCATGTGCTGCATCCACGCAAAGTTTGCATTTCCAGCAGGGGGAGTGCCGTAGACCCAGCGGGGATCATCCTGCAATTGCTCTCCGCCCCAGTCTTTCAGGTTGAATGGCGGATTTGCCATAACAAAATCTGCTTTCAAATCGGGGTGCTGGTCGTCCAGAAAGCTGTCTGCATTCTTTTTGCCGAAATCAAATCCGAATCCGCGGATCACCATATTCATCGCCGCCAGACGCCAGGTTGTCGGATTGGATTCCTGTCCATAGATGGAAATGGTATCAATTCTGCCGACATGTTCACGAAGGAATCGTTCGCTCTGAACAAAGAATCCGCCGGAACCCATTGCCGGGTCAAAGACACGCCCGTGATCCGGTTCCAGAATCTCCACGATCAGGGAAACAATCGCTTTCGGAGTATAGAACTGTCCGCCTTTTTTTCCCTCTGCCAAAGCAAATTGTCCGAGGAAATATTCATAAACATGCCCGAGAATATCTTTCGATTTCATTGTGGCATGTTCAAATGGAATAGAACTAATAAGGTCAATCAGCCCCGCCAGTTTTTCCTGATCAATTTGAAAACGTGTGTAATTTTTGTTCAACAGACCTTTCAGTTTCGGATTTTCTTTTTCAATGGCATCCAGTGCATCATCAATCAAACGTCCGGTACTCTTGAACTCGTAAATATGAGTTTTCCCGTTTTTGATTTCAATTTGCTGACCGATTGTCAACCGGCAGTTATCCTGCAGCATTTTCCAGCGTCCCAACGCCGGAACCCAGAAAATATTATCTGCCGCATAATAGTCCCGGATTTCCAATTCCGCATTGATTTCATCCAGATCAACTGTGCCAAGAAAATAATCGCTTTCCGGATCAGCAAAAAGCCGTTTCAACTCTTCTCTGCGGGCATCGAAAGCATCACTTACATATTTGATAAAGATCAATCCCAACACGACATCTTTATACTCGCCGGGATCAACGGAAGAACGTAATTTGTCTGCCGCTTTCCAAAGTTTGGCATCCAATTCGTTCAAAAATTTCTGTTCGTTATCATTCATAATTTCAATTCCGATTATTCCGTTGCCTTATCCGCTTTTACCCATGCATCAACTTCGTCTTTTTTAAATTTCCAGCTGCGCCCGATACGGTGTCCGGGCATACCTTTTGTTTCAATCCAGCGGTAAATCGTCTCCCGGCGGGCGCCGAGATACTCGGAAATTTCTTTCATTGACAGCCAGCGATCATCCATTTCAACAGACCTTGTTTTAGAGTTTGTTTTCCGTATCATAGCTGAAATATACCGTCTGCTCTGTTTATTTCAAACGTAAAACTGTATTGTTGAGATATTTTTTGTGATAACAAGATATATTCTGCGAACTTTTGCTTGATTATTCAGAACTTTTTTCATTGCTTTATTCTGCTTGGTCGATATTGAATATACAATGCCCCAAAACACATAATTTTCCCTATCGCCCGGCGATAGGAATATTGCCTCTTCATTTTACTTTTGTTTGGGATGATGTGAACATCTGCGCAAGTGTTTTCATCGGCGGCGGGTTTGCGGTTGCTTTCTCGGATGAACGGATTTATGCTGTTTTGCAGTATTTTCCGGAGATGGTTTATGTTTACAATGGCACGAATCAAAGCAGTTCGCGGCAAGGGGAAAGAGTTCTTTCTCAATCATCTGTCGTGCAATGATTATTATTCCGAAAAAGAACGTATGGCAGGAGTCTGGCATGGTCGTCTGGCAGAGGATTTCGGGATTGCGAATCAGACGGTTTCAGCGGAGGTATTCAGCCTTTTCCAACAGGATCTCAATCCGGTTACGCATCAGAAATTGACACAGCGGACGGTTGCTGGCGGGATTCGTTTTTACGACTTTCAATGTTCGGCGCAGAAGTCGGTATCCGTGATGAGTTTGTTTGATCAACGGCTGATTGAAGCGCACCGGAGATCGGTTGCGTTTGCGATGAAAGAACTGGAACGTTTTGCGGCAGTCCGGATTCGTAGCGGAGCGAATGTCAATACACAGAATCATGAGGTTACCGGAACGTAGTTTATGCAAGTTTTCAGCATGACACAAGCAGGCTTCTTGATCCTCAGCTGCATACGCATAATGTGGTTTGCAATGTAACAAAAACGAAGGACGGTATTTACAAGGCTCTGGAAAATTCCGAAATATGCCGAGCGATTCGTTACTGCGGCAGAGTTTACCAGAATATGCTTGCTATGGAGTGTCGTAAGCTCGGTTATGAAATTGAGGAAAGTTTTAACTTCCGTGGGAACGTGAAAGGTTTTGAGATTGCGGGCGTTTCCGCAGAGATTCAGGAACGATTTTCCAAACGGACACGGGATATTGATGATGAGATTACACGACAGGAAGGGAATCTCGGTCATACTCTGAATGCGGTGGAGCAACATGAAACATCGCTGGAAACTCAGTCGTTCAAATTGACGGAAGCAGATCCGGAATCGGTGCGGAATCATCAGCTGCAATAGCTTTCCCGGGACGAAAGGAGATATTGGCAAGAGTGGCGTATGAGCGGATGGCTGAAAAAGAAAATATCAATTTGAACGAAATAATTGATGAAATATTGCCGGAGCTTTTTGCGCGTGTCAGCGTGTTGAAAGAGGAACAGATCATTGCGGAGATTTTAACGCAGAATCTGGAGCGTATTCCTCTTGAACGTTTGAAAAAGGCGTTGGCAAATCATCGGGAACTGTACCATTTGCCGGGCAATTACTTGGTGCCGAAAGTGGTCATGGAAGCGGAACAGTATGTGATAACGAAAGGGATTGTATCAGCCATTGAATGAGAGATTTGTCCCATTCAATGGAAGCGGAAAGAGAAAAGCTCAAAGTGAAGTCATTCAGGGGATTTTGCGGAGCAGAGACCGTTTTACGTTACTGCGCGGCGTTGCCGATTCCGGTAAGATATCGACTTTGAAAGAACTTACACGGGGGCTCAAAGGAAATCCGCTGTTACTGGCACCAACCAACAGTGCGGTGGAAGTTTTGAAACAGGATGGGGTTCCAAATTCGCAAACAGTTGCAAGTTTTCTATTGAATCCGCCTCAATTCAACGGATTGTTGATTGTGGATGAATCAATTTTGAACTCTCTGCGTGACAGTGTTGCCCTGCTGAATCTGGCAGAAAACTGGTAGTTCCGTATTCTGTTTTTGGGGGATTCCGGACAACACAAGTGCGGTTGATCGGAGCGACTTCTGCCGGTTTCTGGAGAATCTATCATAGTTATATATTACATAAAATAATATATATTTGGCAAGTTGTCTTTATGAGGAGCTCGATCAGGGTGAAAATTCGTATTTTCACCCTGCGAAGTAAGAATCTCGAACAGAGAACACGGAAGGAAGAAGTAGAAAAACATTGGAACAATTCAACAATGGAA